>MDTD01094862.1_pt1 | contig 160683 bp, 137 predicted proteins | sample 811221 | NCBI WGS metagenome assembly MDTD01 (sample SAMN05326646, study PRJNA326480) | marine metagenome | isolation source: seawater | place: Pacific Ocean: South West | collected 2011
CGCGCTGCTGGGCGCCGACGAGTTCGGCTTCGCCACCGCGCCGCTGATCGCCGCCGGCTGCATCATGATGCGCAAGTGCCACCTGAACACCTGCCCGGTCGGCATCGCCACCCAGGATCCGGAGCTGCGGAAGAAGTTCACCGGCCAGCCCGAGCATGTCGTGAACTACTTCTTCTTCGTCGCGGAGGAAGTGCGCAAGTACATGGTGGAGCTGGGCTTCCGCCGCTTCGACGAGATGATCGGCCGCTCCGACTGCCTGGACAAGAAGCGGGCGCTGAGCCTTTGGAAGGCGCAGGGCCTGGACTTCTCGAAGATCTTCCACCGGCCCGAGGACCGGCCCGGCGTCGCCACCCACAACAGCGAGCGCCAGGAGCACCATATCCACGACATCCTGGACCGCGACCTGATCGCCCAGGCGAAGCCGGCGCTGGAGAACGGCACGCCGGTGAAGATCGCGCGCGGCATCACCAATGTCGACCGCACCGCCGGGGCGATGCTGTCGGGCGAGGTGGCGAAGCGCTACGGCCATGCCGGCCTGCCGGACCATAGTATCCACGTGAAGCTGACCGGCACCGCCGGGCAGAGCTTCGGCGCCTGGGTGGCCAAGGGCGTCACCCTGGAACTGGCGGGCGATGCCAACGACTATGTCGGCAAGGGCCTGTCCGGCGGCATCCTGGCGATCTACCCGATGGCGCAAAGCCGGATCGTGCCGGAGGAGGCGATCGTCGTCGGCAATACCGTGCTGTACGGCGCGATCTCCGGCGAGTGCTATTTCCGTGGCGTGGCGGGCGAACGCTTCGCCGTGCGCAATTCCGGCGCCGCCGCGGTGGTCGAGGGTGTCGGCGACCATGGCTGCGAGTACATGACCGGCGGCACAGTGGTCGTGATCGGCCCCACCGGCGCGAACTTCGCGGCCGGCATGTCCGGCGGCGTGGCCTATGTGCTGGACACCGACGGCAGCTTCGCCATGCGCTGCAACCAGGCGATGGTGGACCTGGAGGAGGTCGACCCGGCCAGCAACTGGCTGGGCAAGAGCAGCCGCGGTCCGCAGGACCTGGCCCCGGCCATGGTCGACATGCTGGGCCAGGACGCGGCGCGGATCCGGCGCCTGCTGGAGAACCACCTGCACTATACCGGCAGCCGCCGGGCGCGGATGATCCTGGACGAATTCGACACCTACCTGCCGAAATTCGTCAAGGTGATGCCGAAGGACTATCGCCGGGCGCTGCGGGAACTGCAGGCCGAGGCGGCCGAGCCGGTGGTTGCCGCCGGCGAATAGGCCAGGCGGCGGATTCCGACCCCAGACAGTACAGAACGACGAGAGGCTGCTTCCGATGGGCAAGCCAACGGGTTTCATGGAGATCGAGCGGCAGGACCGCACCTACCTGCCGGTGGAGAAGCGGACCAAGAACTTCCGCGAGTTCGTCGTGCCGCTGCCCGACGAGAAGGTGGCGGAGCAGGGTGCGCGCTGCATGGATTGCGGCGTGCCCTACTGCCATACCGGCTGTCCGGTGAACAACATCATCCCGGACTGGAACGACCTGGTGTATCGCGGCCGCTGGCGGGAGGCGGCGGAGGTGCTGCATTCCACCAACAACTTCCCCGAGGTGACCGGCCGGATCTGCCCGGCGCCCTGCGAGGCGGCCTGCACCCTGAACATCACCGACACGCCGGTGACCATCAAGACGATCGAATGCTCGATCGCCGACAAGGCCTGGGAGCATGGCTGGGTGGCGCCGGAAGTGCCGGCGCACAAGACCGGCAAGCGGGTCGCTGTGGTCGGCTCCGGCCCGGCGGGCATGGCGGCGGCACAGCAGCTGGCGCGCGCCGGCCACGATGTCACGGTGTACGAGAAGAATGCCAAGATCGGCGGCCTGCTGCGCTACGGCATCCCCGACTTCAAGATGGAGAAGCATCTGATCGACCGCCGGATCGCGCAGATGCAGACCGAAGGCGTGCGCTTCAAGCCGCGGGTCGAGGTCGGCCGCAACCTGCCCGTCCAGGCGCTGCTCGACGGCTATGACGCGGTGGTTCTGGCCGGCGGCTCGGAGAAGCCGCGCGACCTGCCGGTGCCGGGCCGCGAGCTGGACGGCGTGCATTTCGCCATGGACTTCCTGACCCAGCAGAACCGCCGGGTCGGCCGCGAGCCGCTGGGCGACGTGAAGGAGCTCAGCGCCGCCGGCAAGCCCGTGGTGGTGATCGGCGGCGGCGATACCGGCTCCGACTGCATCGGCACCTCGTTCCGCCAGGGCGCGACCTCGGTCACGCAGCTGGAGATCATGCCGATGCCGCCGCAGCGCGAGAACAAGGGCATGACCTGGCCGAACTGGCCGATGAAGATGCGCACCTCGTCCTCGCAGGCGGAAGGCGCCAATCGCGACTTCGCGGTGAAGACCGTCGCGCTGGAGGGCGAGGACGGCAAGGTCAAGCGCCTGAAGGGCATCCGCCTGGACGAGAACATGAAGGAGATTGCGGGCAGCGAGTTCACCCTGGACGCGGAACTGGTCCTCCTGGCCATGGGTTTCGTGCATCCGGTGGCGGAGGGCATGATCGAGAATCTGGGTGTCGATCTGGACGCCCGCGGCAATGTCCGTGCCGATACCGAGGGCTATGCCACGTCGATGCCGAAGGTGTTCGCGGCCGGCGACATGCGGCGCGGCCAGTCCCTGGTGGTCTGGGCGATCCGCGAGGGCCGGCAATGCGCCCATGCGGTCGACAAGTTCCTGATGGGCGAGACCCTGCTGCCGCGCTGACGGGTCCCGCCAGCCGGCCGGGCTGCCCGGCCGGCGGGAGGCAACCGATGAAGCTGCACGCAACCTTCGTTTCCGCGGCCGCCCTGCTGGCCGCCACTTCATCTGCCGTGCCGGCGGCGGCCGCTGATCCGCCCTGGTTCCTGCCCTACGCGCAGATCTGCTCCACCGCCAACCACCAGCAGGCGCGGGTGGCCGTCAGCTGCCGCGCGGCCGGCCCGCAGCAGCAGGTGCAGGCGCCGAACCAGCGGCCGGCGAACCCGGGCACCTGCCAGACCGACGTGGTCTTTCCCGGCTACAACCTGCGCTTCCGCTGGCCGGTCGCCGGCGAGAAGGCGCATTGCCTCTGCCTGGACGACAGCGGCAAGACCCCGCAATGGGTCAGCTTCCTGGAGATGTCCGCGCAGGCCGGCCCGGACGGCTGGCTCGACCGCGACGCACTGGACCTGGGCGCCGCCGGCAGGTGCTTCACCAACGGCGCGGTGGCGGGATCGAAGCGGTAGGCGCGCCCCTTCGCCGTCGCCCTCCGGCTTGAACCGCGTTCGGCACCAATAGGAACAGCATGCGCGCGGCCACGCACCGGGCGATAGCCGGGAATTGACTGGTTCCCTGTTCGTCATCCTCGCCCTCGAGGCGAGGATCAATTCCGCAAACGGTGCGGCACCCCGATGCCTGCGGAATGGATTCCATGGTCCAGCCCACGGCTGTCCGGTTCAGCAGCACCACCGCAAGCGGGAAGCCAGGGTCTGGTTGAGCCTGCGGGGCATGTGCCGGCCCTGGACATGGACATTGAGGCGTTTCCCCGGTTCGTCACCGCCGGGCTTGTCCCGGCGGTCCATGGTGCGGCCGGGTTCAATAAAGGCCTGATCTCATTGAGGCGCGGCAGGATGGACCCGCGGATCAAGTCCGCGGGTGACGCCTTGGGGAGAGACAGGCGCCTGGATCTCAGGTGTGCTCGATCTAAACCGGACACCAGTGGGTCAAGCCATGGAATGACCGCCGCAGGGAAGGCAAGTCGAGCAGATGAGTGAATGCCGTAAGGACCCAACGCCGATACTGCGGCGCGGCGGGATCAGCCTGCACCCGCCAGTCCCGCAGCCGACAGCGCGCCGCCCGTCCCCAGCGGCGCGTCGAGGCCGGCCAGGCGCAGCAGGTGCCAGGCCATGACCTGGTTGCTGGCCAGGACCGGCTTGCCCAGCATCCGCTCCGCCTCCGCCAGCACCTCCACCGCGCGCAGGTTGGTGCAGGCGGCGAACACCGCCTGGCAGTCGCGGCCGCCAATGGCGAGCAGGGCGTCGAGGATCGAATCCGGGCTGATGCGGGCGACCAGCCGTTCTTCCTTCTGCTCGAAGCAGCCGAAGGCGCTGACCGTGATGCCGGCCGCCTCCAGTGCCTCGCGCAGGGCCTGCGACACGACCGGCTCGTAGGGGCTGACCAGACCCAGCCGGTCGACCCCCAGCGCGCGGCAGGCGGCCTTGACGGCGGTCAGCGGGTTGGTGACCGGCACGCCGGGATGGGCGGCCGCGACCAGTTCCGAGACCCGCCCCTCCCCCATCACCGTGGCGGCGGAGGTGCAGGCATAGCCGATCGCGTCCAGCCCGACATCGGCGGGCAGCAGCGCCGCCGCCCCGGTCAGGCTGGCTGCCATCCGCGGCAGGGTCTCCACCGTCACCTCCGGCGCGGAGGGGATGCGGCTGTGATAGAGGCGCAGGCCCGGATCCGGCAGCAGCCGGCGCAGGTCCGCCTCCAGGGTCTCGTCGACCTGCAGGATCACGAAGCCGAAGGCGGCGTCGCGCTCCGCACCCTCGTCCAGCTCGTAGTCCAGGCGCACCCGCCCCCTCCCGTCCCTCAGCCGATCACCGGCAGTTCCGGCGGCGCGCGGCGGGTCAGCCAGCGCGCACCCGATGCCTCGATCACCAGATTTTCCTCATGCACCATCATCCGGCCGGGGGCCAGGTCCAGGCTGGGCTCCAGGGTGATCACCATGCCGGGCTCAAGCACCGTGTCGTCCTCCGCGGTGTGGGACGGCCATTCGGTCAGCTGCATCCCCAGGCCATGGCCCATCCGGCCGACATCGCCGTCCGCCCCGCCCAGCACCGCCTGCATCGCCGCGAACAGGTCGGCACTGGTATTGCCGGGCCGGGCGGCCGCGAAGCCGGCCTCGGTCGCCTCGTGCAGCAGGCGATAGGCCCTGCGCGCCGCATCGTCGGCGGATGCCAGCGCGAAATTGCGGTCGAAGTCGCAGAAATAGCCGTCGAAGGTGGCACCGGTGTCCAGCACCAGCACGTCGCCGGGGGCGAGCGGCCGGCCCTGCGGCGGCGAGATGATGTCGCCATAGCCGCCCGGCCCTGCGCCGCCGACCAGATAGGGCACGTCGTCGGCGCCGGCCTCCAGGCAGGCGATGCGGAAGCGGCGGAAGACCTCGATATCGGTCATGCCCGGCCGCAGCCAGGCCGGCATCCCCTCGAACACAGCCGATACCAGATCGCAGACGTGGGCGATCTTTTCGATCTCCGCCGGCGACTTCACCATCCGCAGCTGTCGCAGGATCGGCGTGGCATCCCGCAGGGCGGCGCCCGGCAGCGCCGCCAGCAGCCGGTTCCAGTCGGCCAGCGGCAGGCGCAGATGGCTCTCCGGCCCCTGGCTGACCCCAAGCACAGGCGCCGGCCCGGCCAGCTCACGCACCGTGCCGGCCAGCAGCGTGACCCCCTCGTCCTGCGGGCGGGGCGAGGTCCAGGTGCGGATATCGCTCACCCAGGTCGCCGCCATCGCGACGGCGCCGATCCGCGGGATCACCGCGACCGGACTGCCGCTTGCCGGCAGCAGCAGGAACCAGGGCCGGGTCGGGCTCTGCCAGAACGGGGTCAGGAAGCCGGAGAAGTAGCGGATCTCCGGCTCGGTGGTCAGCAGGACCAGGTCGAGCCCCGCCGCCGCCATCAGGGCCTGGGCACGGGCGCAGCGGTCGGCGCATTCGCCGTCCGGCAGGCCGCGTCCGGGCGCCGACACGGTCCTGCCCGCCGGGGTCATGTGCCGCCCGGCGCGCCTTCGCCGGGCGGCGGATGGCCGACCATGCCGGCATAGATCTGCGGGTCGGTGGCGCCCTCGCTGCCGAAGACCAGGACCCGGCTGCCGGTGGTCAGGCCGATTGCGCGGCGCAGATCCGGGTCCGCGGCGACCCCCAGCAGACCGATCAGCCCGGACACCGCGGACTCGCCCGCGGTGATCGGGCCGCCGCCCGCAGCACCGGAGGCCAGCAGCCGCATGATCGGGGCCACGTCGTCCTCGCCGATCGTCAGGTAGTCGGCGGCACCGCGGTCGAGGATTGTCCAGGCGATCGGCGAGATCTCGCCGCAGGACAGTCCCGCCATCACCGTTTCCTCCTGCAGCGCGACCGCTGTCGGCCGGCCGGCACGCGCCGTCGCCATCAGGCAGGCGGCGCGGGCGGGTTCCACGATCACGAAGCGCGGGCGCGCCGCACCCAGGCGCTGCCACATCTGCGCGCAGACGGCAGCGGCCAGGCCGCCGACCCCGGCCTGCACGAAGACATGGGTGGGCAGCGCGACGCTGCCTGCGGCGCCGTTGCCGCCGACCTGGTCGAGCACCTCCGCCGCCATCACGCTGTAGCCGGCCATCACCTGCCGCGGCAGGTCGACATAGCCGTCATAGGAGGTGTCGGAGACGACGAACAGGTTCTCCGCTTCCGCCTCCGCCGCGCAGAGCCGGACCGAGGCATCGTAATCCCCGGCGATCCGCCGGACCTCCGCGCCCAGCTCCTCCAGCGCAGCCTGCCGGCCGGCACTGACCCCGGCATGGATGTAGACCCGGCAGCGGCAGCCGGCGAGGCGGGCGCCCCAGGCGACGGAGCGGCCGTGATTGCCGTCGGTGGCGGTGGCCACCGTCAGGCCGGCCAGCAGCCCGGCATGGCGGCCGGCACGGATCTCCGCCAGCGGCGGCTGCCGCCCCGTCGCCGCCGCGACCCGTTCCGCGGCCAGGCAGAGCACGGCATAGGCGCCGCCCAGCGCCTTGAAACTGCCCAGGCCCAGGCGGTCGCTCTCGTCCTTGTAGAGAAGCTGCGCGATGCCGAGCTGGCCCGCCAGGACGTCGAGACTTCGCAGCCGGGTGGGGGCGTATCCCGGCCAGGCGGCGATCTCCGCCGCCGCGGTGCCGAGCATGGCCGGCGGCAGGACCGCATCCAGCTCCTGCGGCCAGGGACCGGATTCCGCCGGCCGCTGGTAATGCTCCAGGACAATCATCGCGGCAGCAGTCTACCCCGACGGGACGCCGGGGCGAGGGCCGAATCGGCCGGGCGCTTCGCTTCCCTGTCTTACATGACTGGAATTCATGAATCGGTAGCCGATTTGTCGCGTGAAGCTGGTCGCGACAGCCCCCATCTCCGGCAGATCGAAAGCAGGATGCGGCCCTCCGTTTCATGACAGGGGCTCATCGCAAGAATTGGAGGCCAAGATGTTCGACCGCACCGATATCGCCTCGCTGGAACTGAGCCTCATGCATTCCGGCCCGATCCCATCCCTTCACCTGCCGGCCGTGGAGGCACAGGTGAACTTCCTGAAGCCGCAGGCCGGCAGGCCGCAGATCCATGTCGAGCCGATCGGCAGCTTCAGCCGCGACGATGGCGGTGTCCGCTATGCCGTCGAGCTGGAGGCCCGCACAGTCGAGATCCTGGACATCCGCCCGATCGCGGAGCAGCTGACCCTGGCGGAGAACGGCTTCACCCTGGTGCGCAGCAGCAGCGCGGTCGCCGACTTCACCGACGAGGCGGAGGTACGGGCGCGCTTCTACCCGGAAGTGGAGGCCCTGCTGAAGGCGCGCATCGGCGCCAGCGAGGTGGTGATCTTCGACCACACCGTGCGGATCGAGGGCGGCGGCGCGACCGGCGCCCGCGTGCCGGTGCGTCGCGCCCATGGCGACTACACGCCCAGGTCCGGGCCGCAGCGGGTGCGCGACCTGCTGCCGGCCGACCGGGCCGCCGAATGGCTGCAGGGCCGCTTCGGCATCGTGAATCTGTGGCGGCCGTTCGGCGGGCCGGTGGAGATGGCGCCGCTCGCCATCGTCGATGGCGGCTCCCTGGACCCGGCCGACCTGGTGCCGACCGACCTGGTCTATCGCGACCGGATGGGCGAGATCTTCAGCCTGACCTGGTCGCCGGAGCAGCGCTGGCTCTACGTGCCGGACATGACCCCGGATGAGGCGCTGCTGATCAAGACCTACGATTCCGACCCCGACGCGGCGGTCCGCTACGTGCCCCACACCGCCTTCGACGATCCCGACACGCGGCCCGGCGCCGCGCCCCGGCGCAGCATCGAGGTGCGGGCGCTGGTGCGGCTCGACGAAGGGTCGAGCTTCTGATCCCGGGCGGGCGGGACGCCGTCAGCCGGCGGCGATCCCGGCCCGCGCCAGCATCGCGTGCAGCAGGACGTCGCAGCCGGCCGCAAGATGCCCCGGATCGGCGGCCTCCGCCTCGTTGTGGCTGAGGCCGCCGGCGCAGGGCACGAAGATCATCGCCGCCGGCGCCACGCGCGAGATGTACATCGCGTCATGACCGGCGCCGGACAGCATCTCACGTGCCGGCAGGCCGAGGGCCGCGGCCGCGTCGCGGACGGCGGCGATACAATCCGGGTCGAAGCGGATCTGCGGCACCTGCACCACGTCCCGCAGGTCGAGTTCCAGGCCGGCGGCGGTCGCGATCTGCGGCAAACGGCGGTGCAGTTCGCCATGCATCCGGTCCAGCGCGGCGGGATCGGGGTGGCGCAGGTCGATGCTGAACTCGACCCGGCCCGGTACCGTGTTGCGGGAATTGGGCACCACCCTGATCTCGCCCACCGTGCCGACGGCCTGCGGCGCATGCTCGGCGACCAGTGCTTCCACCGCCGAGATCAGGCGCGCCATGCCGAAGACCGCATCGCGGCGCATCGGCATCGGCGTGGTGCCGGCATGGGAATCCTGGCCGGTCAGGACCGCGTCGTACCAGCGCTGGCCCTGCGCGCCGGTGACGATGCCGATGATGCGGCCCTCCGCCTCCAGCACCGGCCCCTGCTCGATATGCGCCTCGAAGAAGGCGGCGAACGGCCGGCCGCCGCAGGGCGCTTCCCCGGCATAGCCGATCCGCGCCAGCTCCGCGCCCAGGCTGCGCCCCTCGGCATCGGTGATCGCCAGCGCCGCCTCCAGGTCGTACTTGCCGCCGAACACGCCGCTGGCGACCATAGAGCGGGGAAAGCGGGTGCCCTCCTCGTTGGTCCAGACCGAGACCTCGATCGGTGCCTCCGTCTCGATGCCGCGGTCGTTCAGGCAGCGCACCACCTCAAGCCCCGCCAGCACGCCATAGACGCCGTCGAAGCGGCCGCCATGGGGCTGGGTGTCCAGATGGCTGCCGGTGACCACCGGCGGCAGGCTGTCGTCACGGCCGGCGCGGCGGGCGAAGATGTTGCCCATCCGGTCGACGGTGACCGTGCAGCCGGCCGCCTCCGCCCAGCGGACGAACAGGTCGCGGCCGGCCCTGTCCTCGTCGGTCAGGGCCAGCCGCCTGCAGCCGCCGCCCGGCAGGGCCCCGATCTCCGCCATCGCCATCAGGCTGGCCCAGAGCCTGCCGCCATCGACATGCAGGTTGCGCATCCGCCCTTCCTTTGCTTCTGCCATGCTGCCCCTCGCCCGTCCTGTTCGGCGACGGCGACAGGGTGCGGCGGCGGGCGGCCCGCCGGCAAGGGGGAAGCTAGAGCCCGGCCAGCGCCAGGATGCAGGCAAGCGCCAGCACCGCCCAGCCGAAATGCCGGAATCGGGTGGCCCAGGCATTGGCCGCCACCGCCGGCCCCAGCACCGCGACGGCGATGCCGACGATCCAGGCCCGCGCCGGGGCGGAGGCCAGCAGCGGTGCCGCGGCCAGAAGCACGCCGATGCCGATCCAGGCCAGGGTGCCGCACTGCCAGACCAGGCGCAGAAGCAGGCGCAGCCGGGCCGGCGCGATCTGCGCCCGGGCGAAGACGCGCGTCTCCCCCAGGATGCCGTGGGCCAGGGCGGCGGCGATCGTCACCGCCCCGGCGGCGAAGAGGGCATGGTCCTGCATTGAGCTCTCCATACATGTGTGTATGGAGAGGCTATCGGATTGCATCGGCGCTTTCAATACAGGTATGTATGGTTCGATGACGCAGGATCGCCTCAGCCGCCAGGACTGGATCGACGAAGGGGTGCGCGCACTGGCCCGGTCGGGCTTCACCGCGCTCAAGGCGGCGCCGCTGGCCGCCCGCCTCGGTGTCTCCCGCGGCAGCTTCTACTGGCATTTCGCAGATGTGGAGGCCTATCACGAGGCGGTGCTGCGTCGCTGGCGGCAGGTCGCCTACGACAATATCGTCGGCGCGGTGGAGCGCGGCACCGGCGACCGTCTGCGGCTGCTGATCCTGCGGGCCTTCCAGGCAGACAGCCGGCTGGAGCGCGCGGTCCGCGCCTGGGCCACCGCCGATCCGGCGGCGCGGGAGATGGTGGCCGCCGTCGACCGGCGGCGGCTGGACTATCTGGAAGGGCTGCTGCGGGAGGCCGGGTTGCCGCCCGCGGTGGCGGCGCGGCGGGCGCAGGTGGTGAACTGGGCCTGGCTCGGCCATGTCCTGTCGGCGGCCGGCGATGGCGCGACATCCCCGCCGGGCACGCCGGAGGAACTGCATCGCCTGGCCCTGCAACCTGCCGCGCCGGAAGAATAAGTCAATTGACTTAGCCGCGCGCGCATGGCAATCGGGTCGGATGTCATCGGATGCGCGCGAGAAAATCAAGAATGCCGCCCAGGCCCTGTTCGCCGAGCGCGGGCTGGACGGCGTGACGGTCCGCCAGATCGTCGCGGCCGCCGGGCAGAAGAACATGGCCGCCCTGCACTACTATTTCGGCACCAAGGAAGACCTGGTGCGGGAGCTGATCGTCGATGCGGCGCGGCTGATGGACGGCCGCCGCAACGACCTGCTGGACGCGGCGGAGGCGGAAGGCGGCCCGCATGCCCTGCGCGAGGTGATCGCGATCATCGTCGACAGCATCGTGGTGGCGCCCGACCATGCCCGGGCGCGCACCTATATGCGCTTCGTGGCGCAGATCGTGGCGACCCGGCGCGACCTGTTCGACGGCGCGATCGGCCAGCGCTGGAACACCGGCTACCAGCGCTGCCTGGCGCATATCCGCCGGCTGTCCCCCGATTTGCCGCGCGCGGTGCTGAACCAGCGCCTGCTGTTCCTCGGCATCTACCTGTTCAACGTGCTGGCCGCCCGCGAAGGCGCGGCCGCGCACGGTCCCGAGCCGCATCCCTACTGGCAGTCGCCGCAGCTGCTGGCGGGCCTGATCGACAGCGCCTGCGGCCTGGTGGAGGCGCCGGTCGGCGCGGGCGCCGCCGGCGGCAAGGCCGGCCCCCAGAGCCAGCCGCTGCCGGCATTCCTGTAGGCGGGCCGGCGGCCGATACCTCCCCAAGACCCTCGCCGCCGGGTCGAGCCCGGCGGCTACGGCCTTCGGAGCGTTGTGGTCGGGTATGCGTCCGCGTGCAGCCCATGACGGCTGGCCGCTGCCCGCACACGACGCATAGGAGGAAGAACAGGCACATTCCGCGCCTTCGTCTGCCGCAGCCGGACAGCCGCGGGGCCGGCCCGCCTCCGATATCCTAGACGCGCAACCGGCCGCGTACCGCCCTGTGTGGCGCGGGTGCGGGCGCGGCCGCAGGCGCGGCGCTGCGTAGCAACTCCCGTGCGGTCAGGCCGAACTTTCGCCGGAACATGGCGCTGAAATGGGCGGAACTGTTGAAGCCGTGCGCGAAGGCGATCGAGGTGATCGACCGGCCGTCGCACTTGGCGATCTCGTCATGACAGCGTTGCAGCCTGCGGTGCCAGATCCATTCCGACGCCGACATCTCGCATTGCTCGAACAGCAGGTGCAGGGTGCGCAGCGACATGCTGTTGGCCTGGGCGATCCCCTCCAGGGTCATCTCCGGGTCGTCGAGATGCGCCTCGATCCACTGCTGCACGCCGCGCAGGCGCAGGTTGCGCGTGACGCCTTCCGTCACGGGCACCTCGCCCTCCCCCGACTGCAGGGTCAGGGCGAGGATATCCAGAAGCTGGTCGCCAAGCCGGTCGCGCGCATCGCCAGCCACCGCACCGCCCTCGCTCGCAAGCATCGCGCAGAACTCCACTGCGATCCGGCCCATGCCATGGGTGGTGTTGATGGTCGCCGCCAGCGGCACCTGGTCCCTGGCGAAACGACCCGCGAACTCGTCCCGCGGCACCTCCAGGTAGAAGGCCCGCACGTCGCCGCGGCATTGCAACTCGTACTGCTCGGTGGCGCAGAAGATGGCACCGCGGGCCGGGTTCGACATGAACTCGCCGCCCTTCTGCAGGACGTTCAGGCTGCCATGGTGCAGGAACTGCAGGTAGTAGCAGTCCTTGTCGAGCTGCGAGATGTGGCGCCGGTTGCGCCGGATCCGCTGCTCCGACAGGAAGATGTCCGTCAGGGCGACCTTGCCGAAGCGCGTCTCCCGGATGAAGCCCTTGTACTGGTCCGGGTGCGTCGCGGCGACGTCGACATTGACGTAGACGTCGCAGATGGCCTCCCGCCAGGCCTTGTACCGTGCGCCCGGATCGAGCGCGCCCGTATCGAATACCAGCTCCATGTCATCCTCCCCCGGCGCCGGCAGACGGGGCTGTGTCACCCGTGTCGGTGTGACTCCCCGTTTCTCGCCCGACGGCTCGCGCCCGAAGGCCCAGGCCAAGGCGCCGCCCCTAGCAAAGCCGGCATGGCAGGATTCTTCAACCTCGCCCCGCCGCCCTGCACGCTCAGACAAGGAATCTGCATCCCCGCGAAAGTATCGGCCGCGGGCCCCTCCTAGCCTCCCGGCAACGAACAGGTGGTCGTCGACCGCCGGGAACGTCATGCGGGGAAGGGCGCGGGAAGGACCATGGCCATCATCGGGCGGATGACCCAGGAGCGCATCGTCCTGGCGCTCGCGGTGCTGCTTTGCATCCTGTTCGCGGTCGCACTGCCGGGTTTCCTGACCGCCGACAACCTCCTGAACCTGCTGCGCAGCGTCTCGATCCTCGGCATCCTGGGCGTGGCGATGGGGCTGGTGGTGATCGGCCGCGGCATCGACCTGTCGCTCGTCGCCCTGATGGCGGTCTCCGTCGCCTGGGTGCTGCAGCTTGCCGGCGACGGCATGCCGCTCGCACTGGCCGTGGCCATCGGGCTGGGCTTCAGCCTCGCCGGCGGCATGATCACCGGCCTGCTGGTCGCCTTCGTCGAGATCCCGGCGATCTTCGCGACCCTGGCCATGGGCACCCTGGCCTACGGCTTCGGCCGGTACTTCCTGCTCGACCTGGACGTCGTCTACCTGCCGGAGCGGATCGACTACCTGGTCTGGCTGGGCCAGGGCAGCCTGGCCGGGATCCCGGTGCCGATCCTGCTGTTCGCGGGCGTCAGTTTCGCCGGCTACCTGTTCCTGCGCTATTCCCGCACCGGCCGCTACCTGCGCGCCGTCGGCGACAACCTGGCGGCCGCGCGCATCGCCGGCGTGCCGGCGCGCCCCACCATCGTGCTGCAATACATGCTCTCCGCGCTGATCGGCTTCGTGGCGGGGATCGTCACCGCGGCGTCGGTCGCCAGCATGAACACCCGGATCGCCAATTCCACCTACGTCTACGACGTCATCCTGGTCGTCGTCCTGGGCGGCATCGGCCTGTCCGGCGGCCGCGGCAGCATCCGCAACGTCATCGTCGGCACCCTCCTGATCGGGATCCTGCTGAACGGCATGACGATCATGAACATCCAGTATACCGCCCAGAACATCATCAAGAGCGTGATCCTGCTCAGCGCGATCGTGATCGACACGATCCTCAACCCCCGCGACGAACAGACCGCGCAACAGGGGGATATCTGATGGCAGCCAACGGGAGGACTATCATGGCACGCCTGAACAGAGCGGCCCTTGCCGCGACACTGGCCCTTGCCGCTTCTGCCTGGGGCTTCGGCGCAGGCCAGGCCCCGGCCCGGGCGCAGGGCATCGACGATCCCGCCCGCGCAGCCATCTACGAAGCGCTGCAGGGCAAGAAGGTCGCCTTCGTGCCGGTCGCCATGGGCTTCGACCTGACCGAAGGCTGGGCTGCCGGGATGAAAGAAATCCTGGAGCCGTACGGCATCACCGTCGAGATCCGCGATCCGAACTGGAACACCGATGCGGGCGCGCAGGCGATCACCTCGCTGATCTCGGAAAAGCCGGACGCGATCGTCGTCCACAATCCGGACGTCCAGTCCTATGCCCGCCTGCTGAAGAAGGCAGAGGATGCCGGCATCTACGTCGTCCAGGTCAACATGCGCTCCAGCTATTCCACCGACGGCTTCGTCGGCGCCGACTATGTCGGCATGGGCGAGCGCATGGCGCACAAGCTGATCGAGAAATGCGGCCCGGAAAATGGCGGCAACGGCAAGGTGGCGATCGTCCAAGGCGTGCTGACCGCGGCGGCCAGCGCCTATCAGATGAAGGGCATCGACAACGTCCTGGCCGAGCATCCGGAGATGAAGGTCGTCTCCAACCAGGCCGCCGACTGGGACGGTACCAAGGCGAAGAACATCACCGCCACCGTGCTGCAGCAGCATCCCGACCTGTGCGGCATCGTCGGCTTCTGGGACGTGATGGACCTGGGCACCGGCGCCGCCATCCGGGAGGCGGGCAAGGACGTCTACCTGATCACCTCCGGCGGCGGCAACCGGTCGGCCTGCGACGGGCTGGAGAAGGGCACCTATTCCGAGGTGGTCAGCTACGACGTGCCCGGCCAGGCGCGCGACATCTCGATGATGATCATGCAGCTGCTCCAGAACGGGCCTGAAGCGGGCGCGATGAAGACGACCCTGTTCTCGCCGCTGACCTTCCTCACCAAGGAAACCATGACCCCGGGCTCCTGCTGGACCCTGGACCAGTAGGCGCAACGCGCCCGGGAGGTGCGGGCCGGCGGCGCGGGCGGACCCTGTCCGACCCGCACCGCCGGGGCGCAACTGCGGAGTCTTCCCCCAATGTCCGTGTCAGAGACCGTCACCCGCTGGCGCTATCGGATCGTGCCGGACCAGGTGCTGGGCGAGCTGCTCGCCAAGCGCTGGATCGACAATGCCATTCCGGTCCTGATCCTGCTGCTGGTGGTCGCCACCTTCGGCGCGGCGATCCCCGATTTCTTCGGCGGCGCCAGCGTCAGCAATCTCTCCCGGCAATGGGGCGAGTTCGGACTGCTGGTCCTGGCGCTGATGGTCGTGATGGTGGGCGGCGGCATCGACCTCAGCGTCGGCTCGACCTTCGCCCTGGGCAATATTGTCGCCCTGGCGCTGCTGAACGTGGCCGGGCTGCCGCTGCCGGTGGTGGTGATCGGCACCCTGCTCTGCGGCGCCGCGGTCGGCCTCGTGAACGGCCTGCTGATCGGCTATCTGCGGCTGCGCGCCTTCCTGACGACCCTGGTGACCCTGATCATCGTGCGCGCCGTGGTCGACCTGCTGCTGCTGACCTACTCGGTGCAGATCGCCGCCGTCTTTCCGGACTCCGACACCTGGTTCTTCCTCGGCGAAGGCACGGTCCTGGACATCCCGTTCAGCGTGATCGTCACCGGCGCGATCGCCCTGCTGCTCCACCTCATGCTCAGCCGCACCCGGATCGGCTGGCATGTCATGGCCACCGGCGGGTCGCGCCGGTCGGCCTACAATGTCGGCATCCCGGTCCGCCGGACCGTCTGCATGACCTATGTCGTGTCGGGCATCTTCAGCGCCCTGGCGGGCCTGCTCTACGCCTCCCGCCTGGGCGGCGCCGGCGCCGATACCGGCATCGGACTGGAGATCGCCGCGCTCACCGCCGCCGTGCTCGGCGGCAACAGCCTGGGCGGCGGCCGCGGCTCGGCGGCGAAGGCGGTGATCGGCTCCGTGATCGTCATGCTGATGGTCAACTCCCTGGTCCGCCTCGGCGTCACCAGCGGCGCCAATTCCCTGCTGCTGGGCACCGTCCTGCTGCTGGCCGTGGCGATCGACGTCCGCTGGCTGAAGAACCGGCACAAGCTGCTGACGGAGGTCTATGTCTCCCCCACCTATGCGGCCCTGCCGCCGGCGCCGGGAACCGAGCCCGGCTCGCCCTATGCCCTCAACGACCGGCTGCGGCCGGTGGAAGCGATCGGGCTGGACCGGATCGACGGGCCGGAGGACGTCATCCTCGACGCGGACGACAATCTCTATGCCGGCAACCGCACCGGCGACATCGTCCGCTTCCTTGCGCCCGACTACAGCCGGCACGAGGTCTTTGCCCATGTCGGCGGGCGGCCGCTGGGCATGGCCTTCGCGGCCGACGGCGCGCTGATCTGCTGCATCGGCGGCATGGGCCTCTATGCCGTCCATCCCGACCGGACGATCGAGAAGCTGACCGACGAGACCGACCGATCGCTGTTCTCCGTCATCGACGATTCCCGCCTGCGGCTCGCCGACGACCTGGATATCGCGCCCGACGGCCGGATCTTCTTCAGCGAGGCGACGATCCGCTACGAGATGCACGAATGGCCGGTCGACAGCCTGGAATCCCGCGGCAACGGCCGCATCATCTGCTTCGATCCGGCCACCCGCACGACCCGCACGGTCCTGAAGAACCTGGTCTTTCCCAACGGCATCTGCATGACCCATGACGGGGTGTCGTTCCTGTTCGCGGAGACCTGGGCCGGACGGATCAGCCGGTACTGGTTCGACGGCCCGAAAAAGGGCCGGACCGAAGCGGTCATTCCCGACCTGCCGGGATATCCCGACAACATCAACCGCGCCTCCGACGGCACCTACTGGCTGGCGCTGGTGGGCATGCGCACGCCGTCCATGGACCTCGCGCTCCGCATGCCCGGCTTCCGCCGCCGCATGGCCCGCCGCATCGCGCCGGACGAATGGCTCTATCCCAACATCAACAGCGGCTGCGTCATCCGCTTCGACGAGCACGGCACGGTCCTGGAAACCCTGTGGGACCTGGGCGGCGAGAGCCACCCGATGATCACCTCGATGCGGGAACATAAGGGCCATCTCTATATCGGCGGCATCCTGAACAACCGGATCGGACGGCTGAAGATCGACGGCGCGGATCCGGACTGGACGGGACAGCGGTCCTATTGGGGGGGCGCATGATCGGCCCGCTCCTCAGGCGCTGGGACAGCCTGCTGGGCCGCGGCGAGGCCGCGGTCACGGTGCCGCCGCTGGACGGGGCGCTGCGACCGAACCAGGCGCTGGACGAGGCCGACCTGCGGATGCCGCTGGCCGATGTCGACGACCTGGCGGTGGTCGACGGCCGGCTGCACGCCTCGGCGGGAGCAGCGCTGCACGCGCTCGGCCCGGACGGCGCCTGGGCGGTGCGCGAAACCTTCGGCGCCGCGATCACCGCGCTCGCCGCCATCGACGACGGCGGCCTCGCCATCGCGCTCGCCGGCGGCGAGGTGCTGATCGACCGGCCGGGCCGGGATCGCCAAGTGGTCCGGCTCGGCAGCGGCCCGGGCGAGGTCACAGCCATGACCGCGTCGGGCGCGGGCCTCTATGTCGCGATCGGCTCGACCCGTCACGGCCGCGACGGCTGGCAGCGCGACCTGCTGGCGCTCGGCCGCAGCGGCGAGATCCACCGCATCGACCTCGCCACCGCCAAACCCACCCTGCTGCTCGACGGCCTCGCCTATCCCGCGGGGCTTGCGGCATCCGGCACGGACCTCGTCTTCACGGAAGCCTGGCGCCATCGCCTGGTCCGGATCGATCCGGCGGCACCGGCACGCCAGACCGTCCTCTACCATGACCTGCCGGGCTATCCAGGACGGATCGCCGCGGCCGGCGACGGCTACTGGCTGTCGGTCTTCGCGCCGCGCAGCCAGCTCGTCGAATTCGTGCTGCGGGAGCCTGCCTATCGCGCCCGCATGGTCGCGGAGGTGCCAGAGCCCTTCTGGGTTGTGCCGAAGCTTCGCTCCGGACGCAGCTTCTACGAGCCGCTGCAGGGCGGCGGGGTCAAGCATCTTGGCATCCTGAAGCCCTGGGCGCCGACGATGTCCTATGGGCTGTGCGTCCGTCTGGATGCGGACTTCCAGCCACGCACCAGCCTGCACAGCCGCGCCGATGGCCGCAGCCACGGCGTGACCGCGACCGCGGCCCATGACGGCGCGCTTTTCGTGGCGGCACAGGGCGACGGCGTGGTGCTGCGCCTGGCCGGCGAAGCAAGGGCGGCCGCCTGATGGAACCGATCCTCGAACTCCGCAACGGCACCAAGGAATATCGCGGCGTCGCCGCCGTGCGGGACGTCAGCTTCAACCTTTTCAAGGGCGAGGTGCATGCCCTGCTGGGCGAGAACGGCGCGGGCAAGTCGACCCTGACCAAGATGCTCGCCGGGGTGGTCGCCCCGACGCGCGGCGAGATCCGGGTCCAGGGGCAGCCCATCGACCTGGCGACCCCGGCGGATGCACTGCAGAAGGGCATCGCCATGGTCTACCAGGAGACCAGCCTGGTCCCTTCGCTGACGGTCGCGCAGAACCTCTATCTCGCCGACCGGAAATTCTTCCATCGCCTGCGGGGGATTTACATCGCCGGGCAGCAGTTCCTGCAGTCGCTGAACTTCGACGTCGACCCTACGGCCCTGGTCTCCAGCCTGGGCGCCGGCCAGAAGCAGATGGTCGAGATCGCGCGGGCGGTCCACCACGATGCCAATGTCATCATCTTCGACGAACCGACCGCGACCCTGACCCCGGAGGAGAAGCACCAGTTCTTCTCCCTCGTCGACCGGCTGAAGGCGCGCGGGGTGTCAATCATCTTCATCTCCCACGCCCTGGAGGAGGCGCTGCGGATCGCCGACCGCATCACCGTGCTGCGCGACGGCGAACATGTGGTGACCGACGACGCCTCCGCCTTCGACCGCGAGAGCATCGTGCGCGCGATGGTCGGCCGCTCCCTCAGCGGCCAGCTCTACGGCACCCGCGGCGACCGGACGGTCCGCAGCCCCGGGGAGAAGGTGTTGAGCGTCCAGAACCTCTCCATGGGCAAGGCGGTGAAGAACACCTCCTTCTCGGTCTTCGCCGGCCAGATCACCGGCGTCTTCGGCCTGATCGGCTCCGGCCGGACGGAGGCGGCGAAGGTGGTGGCCGGCGTGATGAAGCGCGACACCTTCCACGGCGGCCAGGTGCGCCTCGCCGGACGGCCGGTGCGCTACCGGGTGCCCAGGGCCGCCGTGCGAGACGGCATCGTCTACGTCACCGAGGACCGCAAGCTCGAAGGCTTCTTCGAGACCATGTCGATCGGCGAGAACATCTACCTCTCCGCCATCGCCGGCGGGCAGGCGCGTTCGCGCATCGTCAGCCTGACGGAGATGAAGCAGATCGCCGACCACTGGATCGGCGCGCTCAATGTCAGGGCGATCAACGCCGATGCCCGGGTGATCGAACTGTCCGGCGGCAATCAGCAGAAGGTGGTGGTCGCCAAGGCCCTGGTGCAGCGGCCCCGCCTGGTGATCTTCGACGAACCCACCCGCGGCGTCGATGTCGGCGCGATCGCGGAGATCCACCAGCTGATCAACCGCCTGGCCGACGACGGCATCGCCGTGATGGTGATCTCCTCGTACCTGCCGGAGGTGCTGCAGATTTCCGACCGCATCCTGGTCTGCCGCCAGGGCCGCATCGTCGAGGAGTTCGACGGCGCCGGCGCCAGCGAGGACACCATCATGTACGCGGCGGTGCATTGATGGACCGGCGGCTGAAGACCACCGCGCCGGTCCGCCCGGTCCGCACGATCGCCGATGTCGAGGCGATCGAGGCCCGGCCCTATGACGAACTGGTGACCGCGCGCACGCTGTACGACCTGCTCCTGGCCACGGCGGCGCAGTGCGGCGACGCGCCGGCGCTGACGGTCCTGCGATCGGAGGACCCGGCGGATGTCGGCGCGGCGCTGAGCCATCGCGGCCTGCTGGCGGACGTGACGCGCGCCGCCAACATGTTCAACGCCGTCTTCGACGAGCTCGACATGCCCCGGGACAGGCGGGTCGCGGCCTTCCTTTGCCCGACCGTGCCGGAACTGCCGACCCTGCTGCTGGGCGCCCAGGTGGCAGGCATCGCCAGCACCCTGAACCACCTGCTGAGCCGGGACGCGGTGTTCGACCTGCTGAACGCGCAGGCGGCGGTGCTGCTGGTCATCCCCGCGCCCGCGCTCGACGCGGAGTGCTGGGACAAGGCGCAAGGGGTGTTCGAGCGGGTGCCGACCTTGCGCCGGGTGATCGTGATCGGCGAAGCGCCGCCGGCGCCGGGCCTTGCGGCGCTGGTGCGCTGCATGGCCGGGCGCGATGCCGGCGCGCTCGAATTCGGTCCGGGTGCCGGTCGCGACACCGTCTGCGCGATGTTCCATACCGGCGGCACGACCGGCCGCCCGAAGGTCGTGCGCCTGACCCACGGCAACCAGATCCATGCGGCCTTCGGCTTCGCCCAGGTCTTCGGCTACGACGCCGGCGACACGGTGGTCAACGGCTTCCCCTTCTTCCATGTCGGCGGAACGATGACCGTGGGCCTGTCGGTGCTCGCTGCCGGCGGCCATGTCCTGGTGCCCTCCCCCCATGCGCTGCGCCGGCCGGCGGGGATCGACCGCTACTGGGACATCGTCCGCCATCACCGCGCCACCGTGGTCAGCGGCGTGCCCACGTCGATCGCAGCGATCACCGGCTCCTGGCGTGAGGGCGACACCGCATCCGGGGTACGGATGGCCGTCACCGGCGGCGCGCTGCTGCCGAAGGCCGTCGGCGCGCGGTTCGAGGCGAAAACCGGCATCCGCCTGTTCGAAACCTACGGCATGACCGAGACGGCCGCCGCGATCGCCTTCAACCCCGGCCGCGGCGAACCGGTGGCGGGCAGCGTGGGGTTCCGCGCACCGTTCTCGGAAACCCGCATCCTGCGCCTGGACAGCGAGGCGCAGGAGACGTGCGCGCCGGAGGAAAGCGGCCTCGTCCAGGTGCGCGGGCGCCAGGTCTTTCCCGGCTATCTGGACCCATCGCATGACGCGGGAACGCTTGCCGCGGACGGTTGGCTCACCACCGGCGATATCGGCTACCTGACGGCGGAGCAGCGGCTGGTCCTGACCGGCCGGGCGAAGGACCTGATCCTGCGCGGCGGGCACAATATCGACCCGGCGGCGATCGAGGAGGTCGCCGACCGCTTCGCGGGCGTGAAGGCCAGCGCCGCTGTCGGCATGCCGGACCAGTATGCCGGCGAGGTGCCGGCGCTGTTCGTTGTCCCGGACGACGGCGCCCGCCTGGACCTCGACGCGTTGCGCCGGCACCTGGAGGCGCAGATCCATGAACGCCCGGCCCTGCCGAAAAGCATCCTGACCATCGACACCTTGCCGGTCACTGCGGTCGGCAAGGTCTTCAAGCCCGCCCTGCGCGAACGCGCGATCGCAGAGAAGGTGCGGCTGGAGGCCCGCCGCCTCTGCGGACCGCTGGCGCGGATCGCGGTGGACTTCGCCCAGGACGACCGCAAGCGGATGCTGGTCGCGGTGACCGTCGGGGGCGCCGACGCGGCGGCGCGGGCCGCGCTGTCGGAGGCGCTGGCGCCGCTGCCCCAGATCTACACGGTCGCGGCGGAGGAGGCCTGAATGTCGCTGGGCTCGATGATCGGTGTCGCAAGGCCGGATGCCGGCGGCGGGCGGCGGAACCTGCTGGAGCGGGTCGTCATGGTCGTGACGGTCATCGTCGCCCTTGTCTTCGCGGCGACGATCGAAGGCTTCGCGACCCTCGGCAACCTGTCGGTGATCCTGTCGAACTCCGCGGCCCTGGTGATCCTGAGCTGCGGCATGGCGGTGGTCATCATCTCCCGCGGGCTGGACCTCTCGCTGATCGCCGGCATGGTGGCCGGCGCGACCTGCTTCAGCATCCTGATCGATGCCGGCTATGGCGGCCCGGAATCCCTGCTGCTCGCCATCGGCGCGATGGCGGCGGTCGGCATCGTCAACGCCTGGCTGATCGCCTATGTGGAGATCCCGGCGATGCTGGCGACCCTGGCCTCGGCGATGTTCATCACCGGGCTGGTGCGCTTCGCGATCCTGGGCGGCGAGTTCATGATCCTGCTGCCGAAGTCGCACCCGACGGTGGTGCTGCTGACGGGGGAGATCCTGCCCGGCCTGCCGGCCCCCCTGGCCCTGATGGCGGTCGCGCTGGCCGCCACCGCCGTCCTGCTGCGCTATACGGCCGCCGGCCGGACGGTCTACGCGATGGGCGACAATTTCCAGGCAGCCCGGCTGAGCGGCCTGCCGGTACGTCGGACGACGATCGCCGTCTATGTCTTCGCCGCGCTGATGGCCCTGTTCGCAGGCCTGGTCACCGCATCGGCCAGCGGGTCGGTCGATTTCCGCACCGTGACCAACGGCGGCCTGCTGTTCGAGGTGATCCTGGTCGTGGTGCTTGGCGGCATCCCCTTGCGCGGCGGACGCGGCGGGATCCGCAACATCATCGTCGGCATCGCGCTGATCGCGATCCTGCGCAACGGCATGACCCTGCTGAACTTCACCGCGCAGATGCAGGACATGCTGAAGGGCATCGTCCTGATCATCGCGATCGTCCTCGACAACTACCTGAACCCCAGAGACACGGAAACGGACACCAGCGGTGATCTGTGAACCGAGCGAGCCCGAAGCAGAGGAGGAAGTCATGATGCAGTCAGTTGGAAGAACGATCCGGCGCGCGGCGGCGGCCGCGATCATCGGCGGGTGCGTCGCCCTGGCGGCGTCCGTACCCGGCAGCCCGGCCCGGGCAGCCACCGACCTGTCGGGCAAGAAGGTGGTCTTCGTGCCGATCGCGATGGGCATCTCGCTCACCGAAGGCTGGGTCCGCCGGATGCAGGAACATGCGGCGATCTACGGCTACGACCTCGATGTCCGCGACGCGGGCTTCAACACCGGGGCGATGTCAGAGCTGCTGGCCAAGGCAATCAGCGAGAAGCCCGACGTGCTGGTGGTCCACAATCCGACGGTCCAGCTTCTCGCCCGGCAGATCCGCCAGGCGGAGTCGGAGGGGATTCGCGTGCTGCAGATTAACCTGCAGTCCAACCAGCCCTCCAGCGCCTTCGTCGGCGCCAACTGGAACCGCATCGGCCGCGAGGTGGCGGAAGACATCGTGAAGGAATGCGGCAAGGGCAGCGGCAAGTCCGGCAAGGTCGCGATCGTCCCGGGACAGCTGACGGCGGCCGACAGCGTCATCATGAACGAGGCCTCCTTCAAGGTCTTCGAGGCGCATCCCGAGATCGAGGTGGTGTCCAACCAGGCCTCCGACTGGGAGCCGGAAAAGGCCCGCCAGATCACCGCAACGGTGCTGCAGCAGCATCCCGACCTGTGCGCGATCTTCGGCCATTGGGACGTCCACACCATGGGCGCCGGCAATGCGGTGAAGGATGCGGGCAAGGCGGACGAGGTGCTGGTCTATGCCACCGGCGGCGGCGAGAAAATGGCCTGCGACGCGATCGCCGACGGCGTCCTGGACCGGGTCTGGAGCTACGACGCGGACGGCCAGGGGCGCGACGCCGGTTCCATGATCGACATCCTGCTGCAGGGCGGTGCGGGCCCGGACGGCGCGATGCTGGAACTGGAATCGCCGCTGAAGATCATCAAGGCCGGCCCGGATTTCGATCCCGGCAAGTGCTGGACCCTGTGATCCCCAGCCCCAACCGCCAGCCTTTCGGGGCGGCAATCTGACGGTCGGGCGGCGCGGCGTTCCGCAACGGGAATGTCGCGCCGCACCGACGCGCGTGGAAGAGGTTCATGACCGTCCGGTTCGATTTCGCCAGCCTGCCCAGGCACCGCGTGCCGCTGATCGTGCTTTCGCCCCGGCGCATCCTGTCGGACGTGCTGTCGCGCGGCTGGGTGGAAAGCGCGATCCCCTTCCTGGCCTTCCTCTGCGTGATCATCGGCGTACTGGTCACGGCGGAGGGCTATTTCGGCGCCACGAACCTGCGCAACCTGGCCCAGTATGCGGTCGATGGCGGGCTGGTCGTGATGGCGCTGCTGATCGTCGTCGCGGTCGGCGGCATCGACCTCTCGGTCGGTTCCAACTTCGCCATGTCCGCCTTCGTGGCGCTCTATGGCTTCCACATCCTGGACCTGCCGGTGCCGCTGGTGCTCGCCGGCAGCCTGGCGGCGGGCGCGCTGGTCGGCCTGGTCAACGGGACCCTGGCGGGGCTGATCGGCTGCGGCGCATTGCTGACCACCCTGGCCACGATGATCTCGGTGCGCGGCCTGTTCACCCTGGCCTCCCAGGCGGAGCTGGTGGAGATCTCGACCAGCGCGCGCATCGATCCCGTCTGGGACTGGATCGGCTTCGAGAAGCTGCTGACCATGCCGGTCGGCTTCTGGGTGCTGCTGGTGGTCGCGACCGGCATCTTCTTCATGTTCCGGCAGTCGCGCTTCGGCTGGCACGTTCTGGCCGTGGGCGGCAACCGCAAGGCGGCGCGCCATGGCGGCATCCAGGTGAAGCTCACCGTCTTCCTGGCCTATGTGCTGGGCGGGCTGATCGTCGGGCTGGCCGGCTTCATCTTCGCCGCGCGCCAGAACAGCATCAGCGCCGATACCGGCATCGGGATGGAGTTCTTCGTCCTGACCGCGCTGGTGGTCGGGCTCGGCGGCTTCGTGCCGGGCCGCGGGGCCGTGGTGCCGGTGCTGATCGGCTTCGTGACGATCTACATCCTCAACAACGCGATGATCAACGCGGGCTTCCGGGGCGATTTCGTGCTGCTCTGCATGGGCGCGATCATCGTCCTGATCCTCGGCATCGACGTGAAGTTCCGGAAGAACCGGCACCGCCTGCTCGCCTCGACCTACCTGGACCCGGTGCGGGTGACCACCGCCCCGGTGAAGGGCATGGACGGCCTGATGCCGGGCCAGATCCCGGCCAGGCTGGCGGAGGCGGAGATCCTGGCCGCCGGCAAGCTCGACGGGCCGGAGGATGTCATCCTCGACGCGGACGGCCGGCTCTATTGCGGCAATCGGGACGGGCGCATCCTGCGTCTCGATCCCCCCCACTACCGGGACGTCCATGTCCACGCGAAGATCGGCGGGCGGCCGCTCGGCCTCGCCTTCGACCGGGAGGGGCGGCTGCTGACCTGCGTCGCGGGCATGGGCCTGCTGCGGGTCGATCGCGACGGCGCGGTCGAGCTGCTGGGCGACCAGACCGGCCGCAGCCTGTTCAGCATCCAGGACGATACCACCATCCGCATGGCGGACGACCTGGATGTCGCCGCCGACGGCAATGTCTATTTCACCGACGCGACCAGGCGCTACGACATGGAGAACTGGGGGCTGGACCTGCTGGAGGGGCGGCCGAACGGGCGGCTGCTGCGCTTCGACCCGCGGACCGGCCGCATCCGCACCGTCTGCGACCACCTGGTCTTTCCCAACGGCGCCTGCGTCACCCATGACGGAAAGTACCTGCTGGTGGCCAGCACCTGGACCTGCATGATCCTGGCGTTCGACCTCGCGGACATGAAGGCGGGGCCGCGGGTCTTCCTCGACGGCCTGCCGGGCTATCCCGACAATATCAACCGCGCCTCCGACGGCGGCTACTGGATCGCGCTGGCCGGCATGCGCAACCCGGTGATGGACCGCGCGATGCGCCATCCCGGCATGCGGCGGCGGATGGCGAAGCGCGTGCCGCCGACCAACTGGCTGTTCGGCAACCTGAACATCGGCGGCGTCCTCAAGATCGATGCCGAAGGGCGGATCGTCGACGCGCTGTGGGACGAACCCGACGGGCCGCTCTACATGATCACCTCGATGCGCGAGCATCGGGGCTGGCTCTATCTGGGCGGGGTGACGAACGACCGGATCGGCCGCTATCGCCTGCCGGATGCCGACCCGGACTGGACCGGCCCTTCCAGCTATTGGGGGAGGAGCTAGGCCATGCTCTGGCGCCGGAAGGAGGCGCGGCGGGCGCCCGGCATGACCTTGGAAGGGGTGCTGGGTGCCAACGACCGCCTGGACCGGGCCGCCGGGCGCAAGGTGCCGCGCCCCGGGGCGCTGTGCGTCGCGGCCGACGGGCGCCTGCTGCTCTCCAGCGGGACCTCTGTCCTGGCCCTGGCCGCCTGGGATGCCGAGCCCGAACGCTGGGCCACCTTCGATGCGCCGGTCACCGCCCTCGCCGCCTCGCCCGGCGGGCGGATCGCGGTCGGACTTGCAGGCGGCGGGCTCTCCGTGCGTGACCCGGACGGATCGGCGGAAGGCGGCTGGGACGGGCCGAACGGCCTCGCCTCGATCACCGACTGCCTGTTCCTGTCGGAGCGGGAGGTGGCGCTGGTCGATTGCGGCTACGGGCCGGAGGACGACATCCTCTCCCGGGCACCCTGGGACGACGATGCCGGCGGCAAGGTCGTCGCGGTCGGACACGACGGCGGCGCCCGTCTGCTGGCGGAAGGATTGCATTGCCCGATGGGGCTCTGCCGCGCCGCGGACGGCACCCTCATCGCGACCGAACTGGAACGCGCGCGGCTGATCGACATCCCCGGCGGCGCCGTGCGCCGGTCCGGCTTTCCCGGCTATCTGGGCCGCATCCGGCCGGCGCCGGGCGGCTACCTGCTCGCCTGCCTCGCCCGGCGCGACCCGCTGATCGAGTTCCTGAAGACGGAGACCGCCTTCGTCGCTGACATGAAGGCGGCGATCGACCCGCACCACTGGATCTCGCCGCGCATCGACCCCGCCTTCAGCCACGACTTTCCGATCGAGCTCGGCGCCACCCGGCTGTTCGGCGAGGTGAAGCCCTGGGCGCCCTCCTTCTCCTATGGCCTGGTGATCGAGCTGGACGCGGAGATGATGCCGATCGCCTCCGCCCATTCCCGCGCCAACGGGCATCGCCATGCGATCACCGACATCCTTTGCTGGCGCGGCGACCTGATCGCGGTCAGCGCCGGCAGCGGCGAGCTCCTGAACCTCGGCCCCGGGAGTGCGGCGGCATGACCGGACAGCCGATCATCCGCCTGGAGAAGGCGACCAAGACCTATGGCGGCATCGCGGCGCTGGCGGAAGCCGATTTCGACCTCCGCCCCGGGGAGATCCACGCCCTGGTGGGCGAGAACGGGGCCGGCAAGTCGACCCTGTGCAAGCTGATCGCGGGGGTGATCGAGCCGTCCGAAGGGCTCCTGAAGGTGGACGGCGAGGCCGTCACGCTCGCCAATCCGAAGGATGCCACCCGGCGCGGCATCTCGATGGTCTATCAGGAGACCAGCCTGGTGCCGCAGCTGACGGTCGCGCAGAACATGGTGCTGGGGCGCGAGCGGGCCTTCAACTCGGTCCGCAAGGTGCGCAGCGCGGCGCGCCAGGTGCTGCAGCGGCTGAACTTCAAGGTCGACCCCTCAGCCCTGGCCGGCTCGCTGTCGACCGCGAAGCGGCAGATGGTCGAGATCGCGCGCGCCGTCCTGAACGACGCGCGGGTGATCATCCTGGACGAGCCCACGGCGGCCCTGACGCCGGAGGAGACCGACCATCTGTTCGACCTGATGCGGTCGCTGCGCGCGAACGGCGTCGCGATGATCTTCATCTCCCATGCCCTGGAAGAGGCGCTCAACCATGCGGACCGGATCTCCGTCCTGCGCAACGGCCGCCTGACGGTCACCGGGCCGGCAGCCGATTTCGACCGGACGCGGCTGATCCATCACATGATCGGCGAGGAGCTGCTGGAGCCGGCCCAGCCGGCAGGCACGGCGCGCAGGCGGGCCGCGGCGCCACCCGTGCTGCAGGTCGAGAACCTGCGCATGGGCAGCATGGTCAACAACATGTCCTTCTCCGTCTTCCCGGGCGAGATCACGGGGCTGGCCGGCCTGATCGGCTCCGGCCGAAGCGAGGTGGCGAAGGTCATCCTGGGCCATACCAAGCGCAATTTCGGCGGCGGGCGGATCTGGCTCGACGGCCGGGAGGTGCGCTACGCCCTGCCGTCGGAGGCGATCCGCGACGGCATCGCCTATGTCAGCGAGGACCGCAAGCTCGACGGCTTCTTCGAGACGATGAGCGTGCACGACAATATCGGCCTCGGCTGGCTGGCGAAATTCGGCCGTGGCCGGATCTTCGCGCCGCTGCGGCGCATGCGCGAACGCGCGACGACCTGGGAGGAGCGGCTGTCGATCCGCCGCATCGGCGCCGACCAGTCGGTGCTCTATCTGTCGGGCGGCAACCAGCAGAAGGTGGTGATCGCCAAGTCGCTGGTGCAGGAGCCGCGCCTGGTGATCTTCGACGAGCCCACCCGCGGGGTCGATGTCGGCGCCATCGCGGAGATCCGCCAGATCGTGCGCGACTTCGCCGCCAGCGGCGCCGGCGTGATCCTGATTTCCTCCTACCTGCCGGAGATCCTGGACCTGTCCGACCGCATCCTGGTGGCGAAGAGCGGCACCATCGTCGCCGACTTCCCGCGCAGCGAGGCGACGGCCGCACGGATCCTGCACGCCGCCATCCATTGAACGATCCGATCTAAGCCAATCGGCTTAATTCGATTGACTTACCCCGTCCGGGCATGGCGCAATGTGCTTGGCCCCAACAAGCCCGACGGGGGGAACGCATGCGCTTCGGCGTCTTCTACGAGCTGCAGCTGCCCAAGCCATGGAACGAGGGCGACGAGCATCGCCTGTTCCAGGAGGCCCTGGACCAGATCGCCCTCGCCGACCGGGTCGGCATCGACCATGCCTGGGCTGTGGAGCACCACTTCCTGGACGAATATTCGCACTGTTCCGCGCCGGAGGTGTTCCTGGCCGCGGCGGCGGCGCGGACGCAGAAGATCCGCCTTGGCCACGGCATCCGGCAGGTGATCCCGAACTACAACCATCCGGCCCGCACCGCGGAAGGCATCGCCGCGCTGGACCTGGTGTCCAACGGCCGGGTGGATTTCGGCATCGGCGAGGGCGCGACCCGTCTGGAGCTGCACGGCTTCGGCATCCCGGCGAAGCAGAAGCGCGCGATGTCGCTGGAGGCCGCCGAGCAGATCGCCAACATGATGGTGATGGACCCCTATCCCGGCTATCAGGGCGAGAGCTTCTCGATGCCCTGCCGCAACGTGCTGCCGAAGCCGCTGCAGAAGCCGCACCCGCCGATGTGGATGGCCTGCACCAACCGCGACACGATCCGGGTCGCGGCCAGCCTGGGGCTGGGCGCGCTCGCCTTCTCCTTCGTCGACCCGGACGAGGCAAAGACCTGGTCGAAGATCTACTACGACACCATCAAATCGGAGGACTGCGTGCCGCTGGGGCACCGGGTGAACCCGAACATCGCCATGGTCTCCGCCTTCAGCCTGCACCATGACCGGGCGGAGGCGATCCGCCGCGGGCAGGAGAATTTCGAGTTCTTCGGCTTCGCGCTGCGGGCGCTGGTCACCCGCGACAACGTGCCGGGCCGGACGAACCTCTGGGCCGACTTCCAGGCCGAGCGCGGCGACAAGACGGACCAGATCCTGCATTCCGCCGAACTCGGCAATCACGAGGCCGGGCAATCGCCCGGTGTCGGCACGCCGGCGGACATGATCGGCCATATCCGCGAGTTCCAGGAGGCCGGCGTCGACCAGGTGATCCTGATGCAGCAGGCCGGCCGCAACCCGCACAGCGAGATCTGCGAGAGCATCGAGCTGTTCGGCGCCGAGGTCCTGCCGACCTTCGCCGCGGGCCGCGACCGCCGCGAGGCGGAGAAGGCGGAGGAACTGGCCCCCTATATCGCCGCGGCGATGAAGCGGAAGCAGGTGATGAAGCCGCTGGCCGACGACGAGATCCCGGTGGTGAAGGCCTCGGTGCAGAAGGTGGAATTCAACCGCGGCAAGACAGACGCGGCATGACCGCGCCCGGCGCATGACCGCGGCCCCCTGACGGTGCAGGATGCGGCATGCCGCTGATCCTGCACCACTACGATGCCTCGCCCTTCTCGGAGAAGGTGCGCCTGGTGCTGGGCCTGAAGAGGCTGGCCTGGCATTCGGTGCTGGTGCCGGAGGTGATGCCGAAGCCCGACTATGTGCCGCTGACGGGCGGCTATCGCCGGGTGCCGGCGCTGCAGATCGGCGCCCATGTCCATTGCGACACCGCCCGCATCCTGGCGGAGCTGGAGGCGCGGCACCCGGAGCCCGCCCTATGTCCCAGCGGCGGGCCGGTCAACGAGATCATCGCCCGCTGGGCGGAGAGCCAGCTGTTCTGGGCCGCCGCCCATTATGTCACCGGCCTGAACGCCGACCTGCTGCCGCAGCGCTTCCACGCCGACCGCGCCGCGATGCGCGGCCGCGCCGCACCGCCGCCGGAAGCGGTGCGCAAGGCCGGCATGCGCGCCCTGGCGCAGCTGCGGCCCGCGATCCACTGGATCCAGGGCATGCTGCATGACGGACGGCGCCACCTGCTGGGGCCGGTGCCGGAACTGGCCGACTTCGCGGTGTATCACGGCTTCTGGATGCTGGCGCAGTTCCCGCGCAACGCCCTGGACGAGCTGGTGCCCGGCGGCCCGATCCGCGCCTGGATGGACCGCATGGCCGCGATCGGCCATGGCAGCCGCAGCGAGCTGACGGCCGCCGAGGCACAGGCGGTCGCGGCCCGCTGCCAGCCGGACGCGCTCGCCCCCGGCCTGCCGATGGACGGGCTGGCCGCCGGCGACCTGGCCAGCATCCGCCCGGAGGATCGCGGCAGCCCGGCCGTCGCGGGCCGGATCCTGCGGCTGACCGCCGACGAGGTGGCGCTGGCCCGCAGCGACCCGGTCATGGACGACCTGGTCGTCCACTTCCCGCGCCTGGGCTATCTGCTGCGGGCCGCCGCGGCGGATTGAACGCCTGCGGCACGACGCTCCCTATTCCCGCGGCGGCAGGCTGCGGATCCAGGCCACCAGGGCGTCCAGGTCGTCACCGGTCATGCGGGCATAGTAGCCATAGCCCATGGGCGGCATCATGCGGCTGCCGTCGGGCCGCATGCCGGTGGTGATGGCCGCCTTCAGACCGGCACCGTCGTAGTCGCCGACGGCACCGGCCGGCGTGATGTTGGCGGAGACGCTGGTGCCCCAGGGGCCGTGGAACTCGCGGCCGCCGGCGCCCAGCCGCCCCTGGAAATCGGGATGGCCCGCCGCCCCCATCGGCGTATGGCATTCCACGCAATGCCCCAGCGGGCCAGCCAGGTAGGCGCCATAGGCCAGGATGTCGTCACGCGGCACCTCCGCCACCGTCGTCACCGGCGGGCCATAGGCCGGCGGCGGCGGGATCGCGTAGACCGACTTCGGCACGGCATTGGCCACTGGCGGAACCGTGCGCAGATAGGCCACGATCGCGGCCAGGTCCGCATCCGAGATGCCGCGGTAGAGCGGTCCCGGCATCGGCGGCCCGATCAGGCTGCCGTCGGGGCGCAGGCCGTCGCGGATCGCGGTCGCGATCTCCGCATCGCTCCAGCCGCCGATCCCCGTTTCCCGGTCCTGGGTGATGTTCGGGACATGGATCCTGCCCAGGGCCGGCTCTTCCATCGCCATGCCACCGGCCAGGTAGCGCGCCATGTCGGGACCGCCTGGCCCCTGCGGCGTGTGGCAATTGCCGCAGCCCATGATGGAATTGACCAGATAGTCCCCGCGGGCCACCGCGTCCTCGGCCGCCGCCGCAACGGGGGCGCCCAGGAGCATCGCTGCCGCGACGGTCGCCGCGGCCCAGGTCGAAATCTTCAATCGCTTCTCCGCATGCGTCTTATACGCAATGCAGAAGGTGCCACCGGGCGAAGCCGCCGCCAACGGGAATCCGCCGGCACGGAAACGGTCAGCCGGCCTTCTCCAGCCCGCACCATTCGGCGATGAACAGGGCGATCGAGCCGGTCACCCGCTTCAGCGAAGGCAGGCTGACCCGCTCGTTGAAGGCATGGATGTTTTCCGAATAGGGGCCGTAGACCAGGCAGGGGCAGTCGTCGTAGAGCACGAAGACCCGGGCATCCAGGTAGCCGGGGGTGACGAAGCTCTCCAGGCTGGCGCCATAGGCGGCGGCATGCGCCCGCCCCAGCACCGCCTCCGCCGCGCTGCCCTCCTCCAGCACATAGCCCTCAGCGAAGAAGCCGTTATATTCGACCCGCGGCGGGTTGTTCGCCAGAAAGGCATGGCCGCGCGCGGCCCGCGCCACGCAGGCGTCGATCTCTCGCGCGGCATCGCGCGGGTCGACGCCGGGATAGATCGCGATGCGGCAGTCGACGCTGCACCAGGACGGCACCGAGGAAGCCCAGTCGCCACCGGCGATCTTGCCGGGATTGAAGTTGATCGGGTGCTCCAGCCCCTCGAAATGCCGGAAGTCGCCCTTGCGGCCGTTCCATTCCGCCTCCAGCTCGCGCAAGGCGGCGATCACCACATAGGCGGCCTCGATCGCGTTGGCGCCGACCCCGGCCTCGCGCACATGGACCGGCTCGCCGCGGACATGGATGCGGAACCAGATCACGCCGGTATTGGCGCGCACCAGCTTGTCATCCTCCGGTTCCGGGATCAGCGCGGCATCGGCGCGATAGCCCCGCATCAGGCAGGCCAGGGCGCCGTTGCCGGTGCATTCCTCTTCCGTCACCGACTGCAGGTAGACGGTCGCGGCGGGCGCATAGCCCATCTCCCGCAGGGCATCCAGCGCGAAGATGTTGGCGGCCAGCCCGGCCTTCATGTCGGCGGCGCCGCGACCGTACAGCCAGTCATCCTCCACATGCGGCTCGAACGGCGGGCGGTCCCACATGTCGAAGGGCCCGGTCGGCACCACGTCGACATGGCCGTTGAGGATCAGGGAGCGCCCCGCCTCATCCCGCGGGCGGTGGGTGCCGACCACGTTGATCGCATTGTCGTAGGACACCGTCACCGGCGAGAAGCCGGGATGGTGGCGGATCGCATCCTCCTCGATCGCCCAGCGGTCCATGGCATAGCCGCGGCCGGCCATGGCATGGAACAGGAAGTCCTGCGCGGTATGCTCCTGCCCCCGCAGGGAGGGATGGCGCACCAGGTCGCAGGTGAAGCGCAGCTGCCGCTCGAAGCCGACCTCCACCGCGTCCAGGATTTCCGCCGCCAGCCGCGGGTCGAGATCGGCGCCGGCTTCGCCGGCCGCATCGTTGCTCATCTTCTCCTGCTTCCTCCCCGCTTCGGCATCATGCGACCGCCCCGCCGTCGCGCCGGTCAGGCGCCGGCGACCGGCGGCATGTCGGAATTGAACATGTCCCAATGCAGCAGCCAGCGGCCGCCCAGCTTCTTCCACAGCACCATGTACTTGCCGCGGTCCAGTTCGGTGCCTTCGGCATCGGCCATGCTGTAGCCGCCATGTTCGACCGCGCTGCCGCCGCCGTCCGACCGGACCTCGACCCGCCATGTCTCCAGGCGGGCAATGCCGTCGGCTTTCAGCGCGGCCATCGCGTCGACGACGGACTGGCGGCCGGTCATCGCCGGCGCGCCCGGCACCATGAAGACGCAGTCCTCGGTGTAGAGCGGACCGATCGCAGCCATGTCGCCGCCGTTGAAATGCTCCGGGATCAGGCGCGCGACCTGATCGATCTCCGCCTTCACGTCTTCCGAAGGCTGCATCGCTTCACCTCTCCGATCTGCTGCCCGCACCGGCCCCCCGCACTGGCCCCCGCACTGGCCGGCTGGCCAAGAATGCGGCGAGCCGCACGTCCCTGACAACACCCGGCCTTCGTCTTCGTCACGTATTGCCCGCGGCCGCGCGCCGGTCGCATACTGGAGGCCTTGCCAGCGGCTTGCGAACACCCGTGCCCGGCCAGCGGCCGCCCGGATCGGCCCCAAAGGGGCCCCTGGTGCGCCCGTCCATCGCCAGGGCGCCCGCGGCGGCGGCCTGACCCACCTGCCAGCGTTTCGGCGATGACACTGTCATGCACGCCGACCATGAGAGCGAACGGAACGCCCCGGCGATGCGCCCACCGATCGATGCCCGACTGTCCCGCTGGAGCAGCGAGTTCGTCGACCCGGAGGTGGAAGCCGCCTTCAGGGAGTGGCATCACCCGGCCGCCCTCGGCCTTGCCCGCACCGTCGGCCTCGTCGTCGCTGCGGCCGCCCTGCCGTATATCTACGTCACCTTCCTGCGCTTCGGCGACGCGCCGGCCTTCCACATCCTGCTGGCCGTCCGGCTGGCCGTCCTCACCCTGGCGGTCCTCCTCCTGCTGCTCGTCCGGCGCCGGATCGGGGCCCGCCGGCTGGATCTCGCGATCGTCGTCGTGATCGTGGCGGTGGAGGCGCAGACGCTCCTGCTGGCCGCGATGTCGGTGCCGGCGATCAACCTGCTGGATGTCCAGGTCATCCTGATCCTGCTCTGCATCTACGCCTTCATGCCGACCCGCTTCGTCTACAAGCTGGCATGCTGCCTTGCGATGACCCTGGCCTTCCTCGGCCTGGTGATCCTGGCCTTCGAGGTGGACCCGGCGGAGCGGGTCGGCCTGATCGCCTGGCTGATCGGCGCCAACATCATCGGCATCTATACCTGCCGCTACTGGGACCGGCTGCGGCGGAGCGAATTCGCCGGCCAGGAGATGCTGCGCCTGGCCAACGACGCCCTTGCCGCCAGCAACAGCGACCTGGCCAGGGCAAGGGCGGACGCGGAGCGGGAGAGCCAGGCGAAATCCCAGTTCCTGGCCAATGTCAGCCACGAGCTGCGCACGCCGCTGAATGCCATCATCGGCTTCTCGGAGGTGATGAAGACGGGAATCTACGGCCCGCTGGGGGACAGGCGGTATGACGGCTACCTGGACGATATCCATCGCAGCGGCAGCTACCTGCTGAACCTCATCAACGACCTGCTCGACCTTGCAAAGGTGGAAGCCGGCAAGCTGGAACTGAACGAGAGCGCGGTCGACATCGCCGCGACGATCGGCGACGCCACCCGCCTGCTGGGGGAGGAGGCGCGCCGCCGCGACATCACGATCGGCATCCGCCTTGCCGACGGCCTGCCGGCGCTGAAGGCCGATGCCCGGGCCTGCCACCAGATCCTGCTGAACCTGCTGTCGAACGCGGTCAAGTTCTCGCCGGCCGGCGCGCAGGTCACCGTCGCCGCCCGGATCGAGGCGACCGGCGACCTGCTGCTCGCCGTCACCGACGCCGGGCCCGGCATCGCGCCCGAAGACCTGGAGAAGGTCGTCCAGCCGTTCGGCCAGGCCGCGATGACGACCGTCAACGCGACGCGCGGCACCGGCCTTGGCCTGCCGCTGGCGATCTCGCTGGCGACGGCGCATGGCGGCAGCCTGGAACTGCATGCCGCGCCCGGCGGCGGCACGACGGCCGAGGTGCGGTTCCCTGCGGGGCGGCTCCTGCCGGCCGTTCAGGCCGCGCCTGCGACCGACCGGTCGTAACCCGGTTCAGGCAGACAGGCCGCCGTCCACCGCCAGTTCCGCCCCGGTGACATAGGAGGCCGCGTCCGACGACAGGAACAGGACCGCCTGCGCCACCTCCGCCGGCGTGCCGGCCCGCCCGACCGGCGCCAGGCCGGCCGCCAGTTCGTGCGGGTCGCGCCGCGGCGCATTGCCCTGCGGGATCTTGCCCCAGATCGGCGTGTCGATGATCCCCGGATGCACCGAGTTCACCCGCACACCGTTGCGCTGGCCGGCGCATTCCAGCGCCAGCGATTTCGCGAAAAAGCGGACGCCCGCCTTGGTCGCGGAATAGCCGGCCAGCGCCGGTGCCCCCTGCAGGCCCGCAACCGAGGAGATGATGGTCAGCGCGCCGCCGCCGCCTTCCGCCATCAGCGGCACGGCATGCTTTGCCGTCAGGAAGACACCATCCAGGTTGACCGCGTTCTGCCGCTGCCAGTCTGCCAGCGCCATCGACGTGACATAGCCGCCGATGCCGATGCCGGCATTCGCGACGGCGACATCCAGCCGGCCCCACTGCGCCCGGATCTCCGCCATCAGCGGCGGCCAGCCCGCCTCGTCACTCACGTCCTGGCGGCGGAACAGGGCCTGCCCCGGCGCGGAACCCGGTGCCGCGGCCAATTCCGCGGCCAGGGCCTCGCCCGCCGCCTGGTCCAAATCCGTGACCATCACCGCCGCCCCGGCCGCCGCCAGGGCGCGCGCGCAGGCAGCACCGATCCCCGATGCGCCGCCCGTGACCAGCGCGGTCTTCCCATCCAGCCGCATCGTTCCCACCTCCCCGTTACTGCCGGTTCGTTATACCCTGACAAAGGGCCCGATCCAGACGGGACAGCAACGGCCGCCGCCGGGCGCCAAGGAGCATTGCCGATGACCGCCACCTTCCCCGATGTCAGCCATCTGCGCGGCAATTTCGCCCCCCTGCTGCTGGAAGCGGATGCCCATGACCTGGTGATTGAGGGAGAGGTGCCGGGCGGGCTTTCCGGCAGCCTCTACCGCAACGGGCCGAACCCGCAATACCCGCCGCGCGGGCAGAGCCACTGGTTCGGCGGCGAGGGCATGGTGCATGCCTTCCACATCCGCGACGGACGGGTCTCCTACCGCAACCGCTGGGTGATGACCGACAAGGTCCGCCTGGAGCGGGAGGCCGGGCGCGCGCTGTTCGGCATCTTCAACAACCCGATGGACACCGATCCCTCGGTGCAGGGCAAGGACCCGAGCCTGGCCAACACCCACATCGTCTGGCATGCCGGCAAGCTGCTGGCGCTGGAGGAAGGGCATGCCCCGGTCGCGATGGCCCCGCGCAGCCTGGAGACCGAGGGCCCCTGGGATTTCGGCGGCGCGCTGAAGGCCAATTTCACCGCCCATCCGAAGGTCGACCCGGAGACCGGGGAGATGCTGGCCTTCGCCTACATGGCGGCGGGGCCGGCCAGCCCCGACATGGGCTACTACGTTGTCGACAGCAGCGGGAAGCTGGTCCGGCAGGATTTCTTCAAGGCGCCCTACAGCGCCATGGTGCACGACTTCCTGGCCACCGACCGGCATGTCCTGTTCCCGGTCTTTCCGCTGACCGCCAGCCTGGAGCGGGCGATGCAGGGTCGCCCCTTCTTTGCCTGGGAACCGGAGAAGGGCAGCCATATCGGCATCATGGCGCGCAATGCCGGGATCGACAGCATCCGCTGGTTCCAGGCGCCGGCCTGCTATGTCTTCCATCCCCTGAACGCCTGGAGCGAGGGGGACACCGTGATCGCCGACGTGATGAAGTATGACGTCGCGCCGCTGTTTCCGGCGCCGGACGGGACACCGGCGTCCGGCCGCGACAATCCCACCCGCCTGGTGCGCTGGACCTTCGACCTGGCCGGGAATTCCGACAGCTTCCGGGAGGAGGTGCTGGATGACCAGTATGCGGAGTTCCCGCGCCTGGACGAGCGTCGCGCCGGGCTGTCGTACCGCTACGGCTTCGCCGCCGGGCGCAGCGCGGTGACCGGGCCGGACGGCGACAACAGCTTCGACACCCTGCTGCGCTACGACCTGAAGGCAGGGTCGAAGGACAGCTTCGTGATGCCGGAGGACCAGAAGCTGTCGGAGCCGGTCTTCGTGCCGCGCGATACGGATGCCGCCGAAGGCGAGGGCTGGCTGCTCGCCACCGCCTACCGCCCGCGGGAGAACCGCTCCGACCTGGTCATCTTCGACGCCCAGGCGGTCGCCGATGGGCCGCTCGCCCGCGCCCATTTGCCGGTGCGGGTGCCCTATGGCTTCCACGGCTCCTGGCGGCAGGACGACTGACCCCGCCGTTCTGAGCCCGCCGTCCTGAGCCCGCCGTTCGGACCCTGCCGGGACCGGCCTTCAGCCGAGGGCCGGTAGCCCCAGCACGACCGCGTAGACGGCGGCGGCGAGCAGCACCGCCCAGGTCGACGCCGCAGCGATCCCGCGGCCGATCCGGTGCGCCCGGCCCGCCCCGCTGGCGCGCAGCGACACGGCATGCAGCATCCGCATCGCCAGCAGAACCAGCCCCGCGGCGTGCAGGAACCAGGCCGCCCCGCCGGCCATCTCGATGAGCAGCATCAGCAGCAGGACGAACGGGACATATTCGGTGAAGTTGCCGAACACCCTGATCCGGGTCGCCAGGTCCGGATCGCCACCATCGCCCCAGGCGATCCCGGTCGCGAAGCGGCGCATCGGCACCCGGATCGACAGCACCGCCATCAGCAGCCCGAACAGCCCCCCGTAGAGCAGAGCAAGCATGGTTTCCCCCCAGGTTCAGCCTCGGAATATGTTATTCATCATATAACATTTTATATGTTATTGATCATATTTCAGCCTGTCCAACGCCAGCTATGAACCAGGGGGGACGGGCCGCAGGGGACGGGGATGCCAGCGAACAGCAAGCAGAAGGCACGAACCCGCGCGCGGATCGTGGATGCCGCGGCGCGGCAGTTCCGCAGGCATGGCTATGCCGGCGCGGGGATCGACTCGATCATGGCAGAGGCCGGCCTGACCCGCGGCGGCTTCTATGCCCATTTCGGCTCGAAGGCGGAGCTGTTCACCGAGGTGGTGGCAAGCCGGCACGACCTGATCGACCGGCTGCGCGGCCGCGACGATGCCGACCCGGCAGGCCTTCAGGCTGCAGCGGCGGAGATCCTGCAGGCCTATCTGTCGCCGGCAAACCTGCCGGCGGTGGCGCCCAATTGCGGCTTCGCCACCCTGGCCGCAGATGCCGCCCGCGCCGCCGAGCCGACCCGCCACGCCTTCTCCGCCCAGATCGATGCCTTCTGGCAGGAACTGTTCCGTGGCCGCCGGACGCCGCCTGACGCGCGGGAGACGGAGACGGCGCTGCGGGTCCTGGCCCTGGCGGTGGGGGCGCTGACCCTGGCCAGCGCCTCCGACAACCAGCCGCTGGCGGAGGCGCTGCTGAGCGCGGCACAGGGACAGGTCGCGGACTGGCTGGCGGAACTGGCGGCCCGTCCCTGACCGATGGTGGCGCCTGGGTTCGCGTCCCTCGGCCAAACGAACGAGCCCCGGTGATTGCCCTGGACCCTCCCGCCGACACGGGCCAAGCTCGACGGCAGGGGGAGATGTCGAGCAGCGGGAGCGGCGGAATGACCGAAGGCGATAGCGGCAGCACGCACAGCGCAGCCGGCCTCTGGTCGCGGCGCCGCTTCCTGGCCGGCAGCGCTGCCGGCGGCATCCTGCTGGCCGCCACCCCGCTTGCCCTGCGCGCCGCCACCTTCCAGGCACGGGAGACGATGCCGACCGCGCCGGGCTGGGCGGCGGAGAAGGGTGTCGGCCAGCCGCGCTACCGCATCGACGGCTTCGCCAAGGTTACCGGCGCGAAGCTCTATGCCCGCGACTTCCGGGCCGCCGACATGCCCGGCTGGCCGCAGGCGACCGGCCACGCCCTGCTGCTGTTCGCGCCCGAGGCCGACCGCATCTTCACCGGCATCGATCTTTCCGTGCTGGGCAAGGACCTGCAGCCGGACCGGGTGGTGACCGCCGACGACCTGGCGCAGGCCGGGATCGCCGCCACCGGCTTCTTCGCCTGCGACCTGTTCTGCCCGAAGGGCAAGACGCCGGCCTATCTGGGCCAGCCGGTGGCGATGCTGATCTGGCACGACATCGCCCGCTTCGCGCCGGCACGGCAGGCGCTGCGCGGCGTGCACGGGGTGGTGACCTTCGGGGCGCAGACCGGCCCCGTCGAGGGCGCGCCCTATGGCGCAAACCGCTTCACCCGGGTCGGCGGCGACAGCCCGCGCGGCCCGGACCTCTATTCCCCGGTGAAGGACGGCTGGGTGCAGCCGGTGCGCTACCAGAAGGCGCAGATGCCGGTCTGGGCGCCGGAGCAGCAGGACGGCGATGCCGCTGACCGGGCCAGCTTCTACGGCGATGCGATGCGCAAGGACCTGACGGACGGCAAGGCCGGCCGGGTCTTCGAGCTGGAGTTCCAGACCCAGAGCATCGACCAGGTCTTCATGGAGCCGGAATGCGGCCTCGCCTGGCACGATACCGCGAACCGCCGGCTGGCGGCGGTATTCGACGTGCAGTCGCCGGAGGTCACCCTGCAGTCGATCGGCGCGATGCTGGCGAAGGCGAAGGCGCCCTACGACATCGGTATGGTGGACGGCCATTTCGCCTATATCGGCGGCGGCTTCGGCGGCAAGGACCATACCATCGTGCCGCTCTATGTCGCGCTGGCAGGCCTGTTCGGCGCGGGACGGCCTGTCCGCCTGGCGCTGGACCGGTTCGAGCAGTTCCAGTTCGGCCTGAAGCGTCACGCGTTCCGGGTGACGACCCGCCTGGGGGTCGATCCGGGCACCGGCGCGTTCCTGGTGCAGGCGACCGACCTGGTGGCGGACGGCGGCGGGCTGGCCAACTTCTCCGCCTCGGTCGCCGATGTCGCGGCCACTGCCGCCACCTCGATCTACTATCTGCCGCGCAGCGACATCACCACCGTGGCGCAGCATTCCCGCGCCGTCACCGCCGGTTCGATGCGGGGCTACGGCACCCTGCAGTCGATGACCGCGATGGAGGTGCTGGTCGACCAGGTGGCGACCGGCCTGCAGATCGACCCGATCGAGCTGCGCCGCCGCAATGCCTTGCGCACCGGACAGCTGAACCTGACTGGCAATACCGCCGCCGGCGCCCTGCGCACGGTGGAGGTGCTGGACCGGCTGGCCGCGGCGAAGCTGTGGACCGGCCGCGCCGATGCCAAGGCGAGGTTCGAGGGGCAGCACAGCGCGACCTCCTTCGGCACCGGCATCGCCTGCGTGATGAAGGATTTCGGTGCCGGCGGCGACGGCGTGCTGGCATCCGTCAGCATCGACCGGCAGGGCCGCATCACGGTCGCCGGCAACACGATCGAGATGGGCACCGGCATCTCCACCGCGATGGCGGTGCGGGTCGCCGAGCATCTGGGGCGCAGCGCCGACATATCCCGCACCGACGATCCGTCGCTGTGGGAGGCGCTTAAGCTGAACACCTCGGACTCGCCCTGGACGATCAGCCAGGCGGCGCAGGACGCGGCCGCCGCCAACCCGCGCTGGGTGCCACTGGTCTCCAGCCCCGCCAGTGCCTCGATCGGCGCGCATGTGAACACCCATGCGGCGGCACAGGCGGCGCTCGCCGTGCTGCGCTTCGGCCTATGGCCCGCGGCGCTGGCGATCTGGAGCGAGGGGCCGCTGGGCGGCCAGGCCGCGGGCGAATACATCACCTTCGACGAGCTGCGCTGGGTCGACGGCGCCCTGGCCGGCGCCGGGATGGAGCCGTTGCCGCTGCCGCGGCTGGCCGCCAAGGCGCACGAGATGGGCCTGGTCACCGGCGCCATGGTGCACGCCTTCAGCCGCTGGAGCTGGGCCGTCGCCGAGTTCCCGATGAAGGGCGCCAGCGGTGCGGCCGAGAGCTGGCGCGCCCCGATCGACGCGCTGGCGGTGCAGCGCGGCAGCGATGCGTGGCAGCTGCTGGACCGCACGAAGGTCGAGTTCCCGCCGGCCAGCTTCGAGAATATCGGCGTGAACTACTATTCCGCCTGCGGCACCATCGTCGCCCTGTCAGTGGACCGCACCGACGGCGCGGTGACCCTGCACGGCATCCACCAGGTGCTGGAATGCGGCCGACCGATCGTGCCGGACCTGGTCAGCGGCATCGCCCAGGGCGGCATCGCGATGGGGGTCGGCCAGGCGCTGCACGAATACCTGCCGCTGTACGAGGACGGGCCCGGCAATGGCAGCTGGAACCTGAACCGCTACCGGGTGCCGATGGCCGCCGACCTGCCCCTCTGGAACACGGTGCTGGAGGTGCTGCCGCCGCTCAGCGACACCGACCCGCCGAAGGGCATGGCGGAGGTGGTGATGAACCCGGTGATCCCGGCGATCCTGAACGCCCTGCACGATGCGGTGGGCAAGCGCTTCACCAAGCTGCCGGTCACCGCCGACGACATCATGGAGGCGTTGCGGCGATGACCACGACGAAGCTGGAAATGACCGTCAACGGCCAGAAGGTCGGCCCGCATGAGGTGCCGGACGGGCTGGCCATGGTGGACTACCTGAACGACTGGCTGGGCCTGACCGGCACCAAGTTCGGCTGCGGCATCGGCATCTGCCATGCCTGCGTCGTGATCGTCGACGAGCCCGGCGGCGGCAGCCGCACCGAGCGCACCTGCATCAGCGGCGCCGCCGGCTTCGCCGGCATGTCGGTCCGCACGGTGGAAGGCCATGCGGAGGGCGGCACCCTGTCGGCGGTGCAGCAGGCCTTCGTCGACCATTTCGCCTTCCAGTGCGGCTATTGCACCCCCGGCTTCGTCAACGAGGCGACCCGGCTGGTGGAGGAACTGGCGAAAAGCCCGGTGGCGAAAAGCGCGGTGGAGGCGAAGCTGGCAGAGGCGCTGGGCGAGCATATCTGCCGCTGCTCCGGCTATATCCGCTACTACGAGGCGATGCGCGACCTGATCCTGGCCGATCCCCGCCTGACGAAGGAGGGCTAGACTATGCTCCGCATCATCGGCGGCATGGTCGCGCTCGGCGTGCTGGGCGTGATCGCCTACGGCCTGTTCGCCTGGCTCTGGGGCGTGCCGTCCGTCGAGGACCGGCCGACCCTGACCGACGCGAAGGCGATCGCGGAGGGGAAGTACCTGGCCGCCGCCGGCGACTGCGTCTCCTGCCACACGGTTGAGGATGGGGGCCAGCGCTTTGCCGGCGGGCGGCCCTTCGACACGCCGTTCGGCCGGCTCTATTCGACCAACATCACGCCGGACCCGAAGACCGGCATCGGCGGCATGACCTCCGCCGAATTCTACCAGTTGATCGCCTATGGCGCGGATTCGGTGTGGGACCCGCTCTATCCGGCGATGCCCTATACCTCCTTCCACCTCTTCGACCGCGACCAGTCGGACCGGCTGCATGCCTATTTCATGAGCCTGGAGCCGGTGGAGCGGCCGGCCACCCCCAACGCGCTGACCTTCCCGTTCAGCATCCGGCCGCTGATGTTCGGTTGGAACCTGCTGTTCGCCAGCCGCGCCCCCTTCGAGGCGCAGGCGGGCAAGGACGCGGTCTGGAACCGCGGCGCCTTCCTGGTGAAGGGTCCGGGCCATTGCGGCGAATGCCACACCCCGCGCAATCTGCTGGGGGCGATGGAGGGTGGCGAGGCGGCCCTGTCGGGCGCGGTGATCGGCGGCATGGAGGCGCCCGACCTGCGGCCCCAGGCGCTGGCCGCCCGCGGCTGGACCCGCGCCGACCTGGCGACCTATTTCGAGACCGGCGCCGGCCCGCAGGGCTCCGCCTTCGGCGAAATGTTCCTGGCGGTGAAGAACTCGCTCCGCCTGCTGACCCACGACGACCGGGTCGCCATCGCCAGCTACCTGATGGACACGACGGCCGATGCGCCCACCAAGGGGCAGAAGGCAGTGGCGGCGATGGGCGATGCGGCACATCCGAACAAGGCGGGACAGTCGCTCTACCTGACCCATTGCGGGCTCTGCCACGGGCCGCAGGGTCAGGGGATGGCCAACACCATGCCGGCGCTGAAGGGCAATGCCACCCTGGCACAGCCCGACGGGCGCAACCTGGTGCAGGTGATCGCCGACGGGGTGAAGCCGGAGACGATGAGCCAGACCGCCGGATACGGCCCGATGCCGGGCTATCGCGACCGGCTGAGCGCGGCGCAGATCACCGAGCTGGCGAACTACCTGCGCAGCGACTTCGCGCCCGGCGGGGCGGATCTGGCGCCGCTGACGGAAGAGGCTGTGCAGCAGATCCTGCAGCCGTAGAGCCTTTCCGGCAGGGGTGAAGGCTGTGCCACCACGACGGCTGTCCTCCCCGACTTGATCGGGGATCCATTCCGCAGGCGATGCGGCACCGCGAGGCCTGCGGAATGGATTTCATGGTCAAGCCATGAAATGACGGCGTGGAGGTAGCCAGGGCTCAATCCCGCCTGCCCTCGCCCGCCAGCGCCGCCGTGTCGGCGCCCAGTTCCGGCACCGCAACGGGCTCCGGCGGATCGCCGCCTTCCGTCCAGCGGAAAGCCGGGCCGAAGGCCAGCGGTTCGCCTGCGACGCCGATGCCGGGCGTGTCCGGATAGACCTCGCGCAGATATGCGCCCAGGTCGCGCACCTTCGCCGCCGGTACGCCGGCCGCGTTCAGGGCGGCCTCCAGTCCGCCGGCTTCGGCGGCGGCGAAGGCCTCGGCCAGGGCCGCGCGCAGCCCGTCGGAGGCGAGGTTGCCCAGGAACGCCTCGGGCGGCAGCCCGGCCGGGATGTGCGGCGGACCCGCCAGCTCCGGCCGGCCGAGCAGCCGGCACAGGGTCGCGAACTGGCCCATGGTGTTGGCAGCGACGGAGAGATGGCCGTCGGCGGTGGCGAAGGTCTCCGCCCCCGGACTGCCGACGAAGCCGCGATTGCCGACCCGGTCGGGCGCCCGGCCGGTCGCCTGGGTCACCGCCGCCGGCCCCGCCATCAGCGCCAGGGCGGAATCCACCATCGACACGTCCAGGGTGATCGGGCCCTCGTCGCCGCGCAGGCGGCGGATCAGGGCGGCCAGGATCGCCTCCGCCGCGCTGATCCCGGTGGCGATGTCGACCACCGGGAAGCCGACCTTCACCGGGGCGGCATCGGCGCCGCTGCCCTGCAGCGCCATCATCCCGGTGGCTGCCTGGATGACATGGTCGTAGGCGCCGCGGGGCGCATTGGCGCCCGCCTGGCCCCAGCCGGAGATCGAGCAATAGACGATGCCGGGCCGGACGGCGCGCACCGCCTCCGGCCCCAGGCCGAGGCGGCGCGCGACGCCGGGTCGGAAGTTCTCGACGAAGACGTCGGCGCTTTCCGCCAGCCGCAGGACCAGGGCGCGGCCCTCCGCCGTGCCCAGATCGGCGGTGACGGATTTCTTGCCGGCGTTGAGCGCGCGGAAGGTCGGCGGCAGGTCGCCCTGCTCCGGCAGGCGGCCAAGGGCGCGCATCGGGTCGCCGCCGCCGGGACGTTCCACCTTGATCACCTCCGCGCCCAGGCAGCGCAGGTGATGGGTGGCGAAGGGGCCGGCCAGGACATGGGTCAGGTCCAGCACCCGGAAGCCTTCGAGCGGTCGCATCGCGGTACCTCTCAGGTCCCTGAACGAGGATGTGCCGTCACCCGGCCGGCGGCGGGATCCGGTAGACGCGGCGCGCGGTGCCGGCCAGCAGCGCGGCCTGCGCCGCCGGGCCGTAGTCCAGGGCGATGCGCTTGTAGGCGTTCCACAGCACCGCATAGCCGATCGACACGCTGTCGACCGGCCAGTTGCTCTCGAACATGCAGCGCTCCGGCCCCAGGCAGCCTATGGCGTGGTGGAAATAGGCGCCGCGCTCGGCGACGAAGCTCTCCGACCCGGGCGGCAGGTCCCGCGTGCCGCCGTCATAGCCGGTGACCACGGAGGCGAGCCCGCCCAGCTTCATGACGATGTTCGGCAGCCGCGCCAGCGCCTCGATGCCGTCGCGCCAGGCGGCGAAGACCGGATCCGCTTCCGCCGGCGGGCCGGCATAGCCGACCGGCGTGCCCAGATGGTTGACCACGAAGGTCGTGCCGGGCACCGCCTGCGCCAGCGCCACCAGCTGGCCCACCTGGAAATGGAACTGGAAGGCGTCGAAGACCAGGCCGCGCGCGCCCAGCCGGGCCACGCCGCGGCGGAAGTCCGGATCGGCATAGAGACCCGGCGGCGCCGCACCGGCGAGCAGCCGGTCCGCCGGATCCTCCAGCCGCGCGCCGGCATGACGGATGCTGCGCACCAGGCCGCCGCCCGCAGCTTCATGGGCGTCCAGCACCCGGTCCAGGTCCGGATCGCGCAGGTCGGCATGGGCCACCATCGCCGCGATCTCCGGCGTTCCCCCCTGTCGCGCCAGGGCGGCGACGAACTCGGTCTCGCCCACCGGGCGCAGCGGTGCAGGGCCGTCCGGGTAGTGCGCGGTCCCGCATTCGACATAGACGCATTGCACCACCCGGTGACCGCTGCCCGTGTCGCGCCGGAATTCGTCCAGCAGGTAGCGGCTGGTCTGCAGGCTGCGCGTCGCATCCTGCGGGTCCGGCAGGGTGCGCGCCTGCCAGAGGTGGAAATGCGCGTCCACCAGGTCCGCTTCAGGCGCGACGACCGGCTCCCGCCGCAGCGCCCACCAGTCGCTGCGGGCGCCCATGGCCCGCACCCAGCCCGCCCGTTCCTCCGGCGTCATCGCCCGTCCCGCGCCTGCGGTGGCATGCCTTCTCCCCGCTCTCCGATGGTCGCTGGCAGGGAGCATAGGGACCGCATTGACATAATCGGTAGTTAAATTTCTTTATCTCCGTATCATGGATTTCTAATATCAGGGACATCCAGGCCATGGACTTCAGGCAGATCCAGTACTTCGTCGCGGCCTGCGAGGAAGGCTCGCTGAGCGCGGCGGCCGGCCGGCTGAACTGCACCGCCTCCGGCATCAGCCAGCAGATGAGCGCGCTGGAGGCGCGACTGGGCACTGGCCTGCTGGAGCGGACCCGGCGCGGCGTCACACCCACCCCGGCGGGCCGCCGCTTCTATGACCGCTGCCTGGCGATCCTGAAGGCGGTGTCGGAGGCACAGGTCGAGCTGGAGGATTTCGCCGCCGGCCTGAACGGCGCGGTTTCGGCCGGCTTCGCGCCGGGCCTGGCGAAGGCGGTCCTGCCGCAGGCGCTGGCCCGCTATGTGCGCGAATATCCCGGAGTCGATGTCGATATCGCCAGCGGGCCGGCGGATTCCCTGCTGGCGGAGACGGCTGGCGGTGCCCTGCACTTCTATGTCGGCCAGTTCGCGCAACCGCAGATCGGCCTGACCGCGCAGCCGATCGGCCGCTTTCCGGTCGCCCTGGTCTCCGGCGCCCGCCGCGGCCTGATGCCGATGAAGCCGGTGCGGCTGGACCGCATCGGCCCCCTGCGCCTGTCGATGCCATCCGCCGCCAACAGCCTGCGCCCGAAGCTCGAGGAGGCGATCCGCAACGGCGAGATCAAGGTCGAGCGCACGATGGCCAATGCCAGCCTGTCGGCGGGCCTGGAATTCATCGCCCAGACCGACTGGTCGACCATCCTGCCCTGCTGGATCTGCCTGAAGGAGCTGGGCAACGAGCGGCTCACGGTGAACCCGATCACGGCCCCTGCCCTGTCGGTGGAGGTGGCGCTGATCCATCCCACCCGGCAGCCATTGTCGCGGCCGGCCCGGCAGCTCTATGCCTGTTTCGAACAGGAGCTGCGACGGGCGGCGGAGGAATGGCGCCGCATCATGTCCGATGTATTAAGCACGAATGAATGAATGCATAAGAAGAAATAAGTACGCCTGATCCCTGCGCGCTTCTAGAGTCGCGGCGGGCGGATGCCGCCCGCATGACATCGGACCCACCGTCATGGGAGCAGGTCCGGGGAACGGGAGGACGATCATGAAACGCGCAAGACTGATCCTGGCCGCCGTCGCGGCGCTTGGCCTGGCCGGCCTGCTGTCGCCGGCGCCCGCCGCGGCGGCGGAGCCGATCGAGTTGAAGATGCAGTTCGCCTCCCCCGACGGCACGCCGTGGAACGACATGGACCGCCGCTTCGCCGCGGAACTGGAGGCGGTGACCGGCGGCCGCGCCAAGGTCGCCTTCTTCCCGCCCGGCTCGGTGACGCCATTCAAGGACTGGCTGCAGGCCACCGGCTCCGGCCTCCTGGACATCGGCTTCGTCTGGCACCCGATCCTGCCGGGCAAGTTCCTGCCGATGGAGCTGTTCGCCCTGCCCGGCCTGGCGAAGAACCAGACCATCGACAGCATGGTCTACTGGCGCCTGCGGGAGGATTTCCCGGCGATGGGCGAGCTGTTCAGCCCGGCCGACAATGTCGTCGACCTGGCGACCTTCGTCGCCATGGGTTCCCACCTGCACAGCCGCGCGCCGGTGCGCAGCCTGGAGGATTTCAAGGGCAAGGTCTTCGCCGCCCAGGATTCCGCCGGCGTGAAGGTGCTGGAGCGGCTCGGCGCCAGCGCCAGCGTGATGGTCGGACCCGACGCCTATCTGGCGCTGCAGCGCGGCGCCATCGACGGCGTGCTCTGTGCCTGGGGCTGGGTGAACAATTTCAAGCTGAACGAGGTCACCACCTACCACACCCTGCTGAACCTCAACCCCGGCAGCTACAGCACGGTGATGAACAGGGACACCTGGAACCGGCTGACCGAACAGGAACAGCAGCACATCGCCGACCTGCTGCCGGTCTATTTCTTCTACAACACCACCAACAGCGCCGCGGCGGCGATGTCGAAGATCCCGACGGAGAACCTGTTCACCCTGTCGGCGGAGGACCGGGCCGCCCTGGTTGCGCAGATGCAGCCGCTTTGGGCGGAATGGGTCCAGAAGGCGGATGCCGCCGGTCTGCCGGGACAGAAGATCCTGGACGAGGCGCAGCGCCTGCTGACCCTCTACGACCAGAACTGAGGATATGGGTCTGCACTGACCCCGCAGCGGACCCTGGATGCCGCCGCATTTCCCGACACTGTTCCCGGAGAGCACGGCAGCAGCGCCTTATCCTCGATCGTCATCCCGGACTTGATCCGGGATCCATTCCGCCAGCTTTGCGGTATCCGGCCGGCCGGCGGAATGGATTCTCGGGTCCGGCCCGAGAATGACGTATTTGTGCCTCTACCGGAGATGCCCCGGCTGTGACGAAAAGCGGAAGAGCTTCATGGCAACTGCCTCTCTGACTGGCCGCACGGCGCTGCCGGCCGCCGCCGGCCGGGACGAACGGACGACGGTATGACGGCCGACACTTTACCGGCGCGGCAGGATGGCCCGGCCGCCGACTTTCTGGAGACTGCCGCCGGCGCGGTCCGCCGGGCCATCCACTGGCCGAACCGGCTGTCCTTGTACCTGGGCGGCATCGCGCTGGTGGCGATCGTCGCCCTGACCGTCGCCGACGTGGCGCTGCGCAACCTGTTCGCCATGGTGGTGCCCGGCGGCATGGAGCTGACCGGCCTGCTGACCATCCTGGTGGCGCTCTCCACCCTGGGCATCGTGGAGGTGGAGCGCGGCCATATCCGGGTCGACCTGCTGCTGCAGGCATTCGCCGACCGGGTGCGCGACGCCCTGCATGCCGGCGGCCTGCTGCTTGCCGCCGCGATGATGGCCGTCACCGCGCTGCAGGTCTGGCGGCAGGCGCTGTACCTGAAGCAGAACGGGATCGTGACCGGGTTGCTGGGCGTACCGGAATGGCCCTTCGTGGTGGCCGCCGCCCTGTTCGTCCTGCTGTTCGCCCTGGCCCTGTCCGCCAACATGCTGCAGGCGCTCGGCGCCGTCGCGCGCCGCGGCGACCCGGTCGGTATCGCGCTGGCCCTGCTCTGCATTGCCGCAGTGGCGGCGATCCTGTGGTTCTGCTTCGACCCGGCGGCATTGCCGTTCGAGCTGTCGCGGCAGATGCGGGGGATCTTCGCGATCAGCCTCTGCTTCGTGCTGATCTTCCTGGGCGTTCATGTCGCGGCGGCGATGGCGGTCACCGCGCTGCTGGGCATCAGCCTGCTGATCGCGCCCGCGGCGAGCCTGACAAGCCTGGGCAGCACCGCCATCGACGTGGTCAGCGACCAGACCTGGAGCGTCGTGCCGCTGTTCGTCTGGATGGGGCTGGTGGTGGTCGCCTCCGGCTTCGCGGGCGAGCTGTACCGTGCCGCCTATCGCTGGATCGGCCATCTGCCCGGCGGCCTCGCCTCCGCCAGCACGGTGGCCTGCGCCGGGCTGTCGTCGATCGTCGGCGATACCCTGTCCGGGGTCTATTCCATGGGCTCCATCGCGCTGCCGCAGATGCGCCGCTACGGCTACGACATGAAGCTGGCCACCGCCTCCATCGCCTGCGCCGCCACCATCGGCGTGATGGTGCCGCCCAGCATCGCCTTCATCGTCTACGGCATGATCACCGAGGTCTCGATCGGCAAGCTGTTCATGGCCGGCATCCTGCCCGGGATCCTGTTCGCGGCGATCCTGGTCGCGCTGATCACCCTGCGCGCCGCGCTGAACCCGGCGCTGGCGCCGCGCGGCGAGGTCAGCAGCTGGAAGGAGCGCATTGCCGACAGCGCCGGGGTCTGGCCGATCCTGGTCCTGATGCTGCTGGTGCTGGGCGGCATCTATGCCGGCGCGGTGACCGCGAACGAGGCCGGCGGGCTCGGCGTGTTCGGCGCGCTGGTGATCGCCCTGGCGATGCGGCGGCTGCGCTGGGCGGCCTTCCGGCAATCGCTGGGCCAGACCCTGCGCCTGTCGGCCGGGATCATCGTGATCTTCATGTTCGCCACCGCGTTCAGCCGCTTCATCGCGATCTCCGGCCTGACCGGCCAGCTGGCCCAGCTGGCGATCGGCCTGGACCTGGGCCGCTACGAGCTGATCGGCGCGATCCTGCTGTTCTACGTGGTGATCGGCATGTTCATGAACGCCCTGCCGGCGCTGGTCCTGACCGTGCCGCTGTTCTTCCCGATCGCCATGGGCGCCGGCTTCGACCCGGTCTGGTTCGGCGTGCTGGCGGTGATCATGGTGGAGCTGGGCGTGGTCACCCCGCCGATCGGGGTCAATGTCTTCGCAATCTCCACGATGGCGAAGGAGGTGCCGATGCTCGACATCTTCAAGGGTGTCTTCCCGTTCTGGATCGCCTTCGTCGTGCTGATCGGCCTGATCGTCGCCTTCCCCCAGATCGCGCTTTTCCTGCCGTCCTTGATGTAACGGGGCGGAAGCAATGTCATACAGCGTTCCTCGACGAGGCACTCGCAGCCGGAGCTTGCCCGCTATTCTGCTTCGTACTTGTACAAAACACGGAGCAGAAGGCTCTGCTCTTGGAGCATGGCCTCGACCGCGAAGACATGATAAAAAAAGAGGTGGGCCACATGGCCCACCTCAGTCCGGTGCGTCAACAAGAGCAGCGGGAAGGGGGAGTACAGCCCCCGACCCGGCAGAGGATACCACTGCATCCTCACCACCTCCTTTCCGGCGACAGAACCCCACCGGATGAGCCTGCACTGGGCAGATTGACCGAACCGAGAGCAAATCGGTTCGATTGGGAACTAGGACGGCGCCTCACTATGAGGTGCCGTTTCTTTTATTTTTTCAGATATTTCTATCTCACCTTCGCCCTTGTAGATCATCTCGAACGCCTGAGCCGCCAGTCTTAGCCATTTAGTACGTTCTCGAACGGGCCAATTTTCACCTTCGTCAGGCAATTCTTTGAGAAGCCCTTCTATGAAAGGGTGACGCCGCGCATTCTCACGGTTCTCCAGACCCTCATACTGCTCAGGCTCTTCTATTTTCTTTTCACCAAAGCTCTGTGCATTTGCTTCATGGACACGAACGGCAGGTCTCACGAATTGGCCATTCGTTGGGTCTAAGAAGCCTGCAACCCTCGCGGAGCCGTAGAAGGTCTGTCGGGCACGTTCTTTTTGCTTCTCTGGCACACCGAGTTGCACCATCTGGCTCTCAAGCGCGTCCGGCGGCGGCAGCGGGTAACCGTTAAACTTGTCAAAAAGTGCGTGGAACAGCGGCACCCTTAGAAACGCTTCGACGAGAGCAGCGGGCCGAGACGCGTCATCTACAACCTCTCTGCCCAGTTCAGTGATATCGATATTCCCCCGCTGACCGCGGATAAAGCCGAACATAGCGGCCGCGGAGACACGCGACCGGAACGTCCCCCCTGACGCAGATTGATTCATCCAAGCCGCTAGCTGTTCACGTTCGGCGCTCCCGCCCCCCTTGTGATAAAGCGCATGCACGAGTTCCGATGCCTGACCGATATCGGTGTACGGAAACTCAATCTGTGATCGTTCTCGCTTTCGCGCTTGCGAAGCAGCCTTATCCGATACCGTCTCTGAGCCGTCAGCCTGTGGGCCTTCGCGATCGCCCTCCATGCCTCTGCCCTCCAATGCCAAAATCACGGACTCAAACTACGCCCATTTCTCGCGTTATGCAACAAGAACTCTCGTCAACTCTTGTCAAAATCGGTGACACCGCAACCCCGTGCAACTCTACGCCGTCGATGCTGCCGCAGGTCCGCATCGGTCGCGCCGAATGCTCTACGAGCTGCTGGGTCAAACTCCGCCTCTAAGGCGTTACGTGACGCACATTGGCTGCAAAACGCCCCAATTGTGCCGTGCGGAACTGGTTGGGTGCACAGCATGGGATGCGGCGCCCTATGGCTGTCAGGCTACTTCGCATCCCGCTGAACGCTATTAGAGTAGGGCAAATTAGGTGGGCCGCGCTTCCGCCGGATCCAGGATCGTGCCTTGGCGGCGCAGTTCGGTTCGCACGCCTTGCGCTTCCGCGACACCGGTGTCCGCCACCGCGGCGGCCGCCACACCGGCCGCCTGGCCGGTGGCGAAGGCGGTGCCCATCACCCGGATCGCCGCGCCGGCCAGCCGGTCGCCGTCGGCGGTGCGGCCGGCGGCGAACAGGTTGGCCGTGTCGCGGCTCGTCAGGCAGCCGAGCGGGATGTCGTAGGCGCCGCGCTCCGGCGGATAGTCGAAGCTGGATGAGAAGTCGGACCGGTCGTGCCATTCGGCGCCCCAGGCGCCCAGCGCGATGCAGTCGTCGAAGCGCCGCCGCGCCTGCACATCGGTCCATGTCAGGTGGGTCGCGCAGTCCAGGTGACGGCTTTCGCGGGTGCCGAACTGCGGCCCGGTGGCGGCCAGCCAGGCGCCTTCGCAGCCGGGAATGCGGCGGATCGCGGCCAGATAGGCCTGTGCCTGCCGGCGCCCCGACCGTTCCGCCGCCGACAGGCTCGCCGTGTCGCGCGGATCGTAGTCGGCGCTGGCGACATAGACGCAGAGATCGCCGCTCTGCGGCAGGCGGGTGACGACGGAGCGGTCCTTCGCGAAGGGGCCGATGCCGCCGGCCTTCGCCGCCGCGACCGCTGCTGCCAGCTGGTCGGCGGTGACGGTGACATCCTTCGGGATGCCGCCGAAGCGGGTGCCGAGCGACCCCAGATTGACCGCGCCGTCATTGCCGTAGCGGGTCGCCGCCCCTGCCAGCCAGGCCAGGTTCGCCTCCCCCGTCGCGTCGACGAAGGCGCGCCCCCGCACCTCCGTCCAGCCGCCATGGCCGAACAGGCCGAGGGTGCCGACCCTGTCGTCCGCCCGATCCGCCCGCGCCAGGGTGGCATGCAGCAGGACCTCGACCCCGGCTTCCGCACAGACCTCGTCCAGGACCAGCTTCACCGCCTCCGGCTCGAACACGGCATAGACGCCGCGATGACGCAGCGGCGGCGTGATCGCGCCGCAGGCGCGCAGCTTCGCCAGCACCTGTTCCGCCACCCCGCCGACCACCTGCAGCGGCGGGTCGCCCAGGGTGTAGAGGCCGCAATAGGTGACCACGTTGCGCAGGGTGGAGGCGCCGCCCAGGCAGCCGCCCGCCTCCACCAGCAGGGTGCGGGCGCCGGCCCGGGCCGCGCCGACCGCCGCGCCGACCCCCGCGCTGCCGCCGCCGGCGACGACGACGTCGTACGCACCCTCGCCTACCGCCACCGCAGCACCGCCTTTTCCAGCCGGCCCAGGCCCCAGCTGACCGTAAGGCCGATGACGGAGAGGATGGCAACGCCGGCGATCAGCTGGTCTGTGGCCATCAGGTTGCCCGCAAGCAGGACATAGGCGCCGATGCCGTATTCGGCACCGATCATCTCCGCCGCCACCAGCAGGATGATGCCGATCGAGGCGGAGATCCGGAAACCGGACAGGATCGCCGGCATCGCGCCCGGCAGCACCACCTTGCGCAGGATCGACCACCAGGACAGGCCGAAGCTCTGCGCCATGCGGATCAGGCCGCGGTCGACATTGTCGACCCCGCCATAGACCGAGATCACGGTGGGGAAGAAGACGCCGAACAGGATGGTGGCGACCTTGCTTTCCTCGCCGATGCCGAACCAGATCACGAACAGCGGCAGCAGCGCGATCTTCGGAATCGGGAAGATCGCCGCGGTGAACGGCACCACCGCCGCCCGGGCGAGCGAGAACAGGCCGGCCGACAGCCCCACCGCAAGGCCCAGCAGGGTGCCGCCGGTCCAGCCCAGGAGCAGCCGCTGCAACGAGGCGGAGAGATGCCGCCACAGCTCCCCCGAGCGCGCCAGGTCCGCCAGCGCGGCCAGCGCCTCCGACGGCGCCGGCAGCACCAGCGGGCCGATCCAGCCCAGCCGGCAGCCGGCCTCCCAGCCCAGCAGCAGCGCGGCGAAGAAGACAGGCCCGGCGAGCAGCACCGGCCGCGGCCGGAAGCCGCCGCCGCGGAACGGCACCTCCCGTTCGGTTGCCGGCCCCGCCTCCGCGATCTCCGTCATGCCTCCCTCCCCGTCTCCGACAGTTCCTGGTCGGCGGCCATCGCCTCCTCCCGCATCAGCTCCCACAGGTGCTGCCGGTGCCGGTCCAGTGCCTGCGGGTCCGCCATCCGTTCCTCCAGCGGCGTGTCGATGGCCACCACCTCGCGGATCCGGCCGGGCCGGCGCGACAGCACGACGATCCGGTGGCCCAGTCGCACCGCCTCCTCCAGGTTGTGGGTGACGTAGACCGCCGTGAACCGTTCCCGCAGCCACAGCGACAGCAGGTCTTCCAGCAGCAGCTCGCGGGTCTGGCTGTCCAGCGCCGACAGCGGCTCGTCCATCAAGAGGCAGGCCGGCCGCACTGCCAAAGCGCGGGCGATCGCCACCCGCTGGCGCATGCCGCCGGAGAGCTGTTTCGGCAGGGCGTCGCGAAAGTCGGCCAGCCGGGTGCGGGCCAGCACGTCGTCGACGATCGCCGTCCGCGCCGCCCGGTCCAGGCGATGATCCTCCAGCACCAGGGAGACATTGCCGGCCACGCTGCGCCAGGGCAGCAGGGCGAAGTCCTGGAAGATGTAGGTCAGCGGGTTCAGGCTGTCGGCCGGCGCCGCGCCCACCTGCATCACCGCACCGCCGGTCGGCCGCTCCAGCCCGCCGATCAGGCGCAGCAGGGTGGACTTGCCGCAGCCCGACGGGCCGATGATGCAGACGATCTGGCCGTCGGCGATGGTGACGTCGATGTCGCGCAGCACCTCGGTGCCGCCATAGCGGTGCGACAGATGCCTGACATGAAGGTCCATGAACGGGCGCGGCCGGGCAGCACCGCCGCCCGGCCGCGGATTCCCTGGTCCGGCCGGCGCTACATGTCGAAGCCGGGGGCGACCATCTTCTCGATGGTCAGGCTCTCCGGCGCCAGGCCGTGCTTCTTCGCCCAGTCCAGCTGCACGGCGACGCTGTCCATGTCGAGCTTCGCACCGGGCGACAGGTAGACCGCCCCGGCCTTGATCGACGGCGCCGCCTTGTCGCGCGGCCGGTCGGCATAGACATATTTGTGCAGGATATCGACCACCGCGTCGGTGGCGGCGGGATCCTTCTCCTGGTCCATCATCGCCGCCTCGTAGTCGGCGATGCCGCGGGTATAGGCGCGCATGAAGCGCTTCACCAGGTCGGGATGCTGTTCCACATTCTCGGTGGAGGTGAAGATCGTGGTGACCTGCCAGTCGCCCAGGTCGCGCACCCAGCCGATGATCTTCGCCGCGCCGGAGGCGTCGAGCGGGACCGCGACATGCGGCACCATCGCCATCGCGTCGACCTGGCCGGACTTCACCGCGGCGATCATCGAGCCGACCTTCTGCAGCGGCACCAGCTTCATCTCCGACAGGGGGATGCCGTACTTGTCGCTGATCATGCCGGCGACATAGTGGAAGGAGGAGCCCTGCTGGGTCATCGCCCAGGAATGGCCGGCCAGGTCCGCCGGCGATTTCAGCCCCGCCTCGTAGGCCTGGTTGGAGGCCATGATCGCCATGCCCGGATGGTCCGGATGCTCGGTATAGAGGCCGCCGACCACCTTCACCGCGCCCTTGTCCGCCAGGCTGAAGAAGCCGCCGGTCAGCGCGGTGATGCCGAAGTCGATATCGCCGGAGGCGATCGCCACCGCGATCGGCTGTGCCGCCTGGAAGAATGTCAGCTCCGGCTCGATCCCCTCCTCGGCGAAATAGCCGCGCTCATAGGCGATGAAGGTCGGCGCGTGGGAGGTGAAGCGCAGCGCGCCGATGGTCACCTTGTCCGCCGCCGCCGCATCCTGTGGCAGCGCTGCAGCCATTGCGGCCAGCGCCAGGGCACCCAGCGCCAGACCGCGGCAGAGCCGCTGCAGCGGGCTCCTTGCCCAAACCGTTTCCCAGCTCATCCTTCTGTCCCTCCTTGACGGCAGTTCCATCCCCGGCGCGCCTCTTGGCATCGGGCGCGGTCCCCCTGGCGTCTTGCAACGCGGGCGCGGAGTGTATAGCCGATGGCGGCCCCCGTCGCGCCCGATGCGGCGCGGCCGGGCAGTCCCGGCAGAAGGAGGTTCGCCTTGGCCCGGCCCAGACGCGCGCTCGCCGGCGCGGCAATCGCCATCCTGATCCTCGCCGCCGTCCTGGCCGGCCTGGTCGCCTTCGGCGGCGGCAGCCCGCCGCCCCGGATGGCGGCGATCGGCGATCCCTTCGCGGCTGTCGACTATGGCGACCTGCCGGCCCGACAGACCCTGGAAGCGGCGGACGGCACCGCTCTCGCCTATCGCCGCTACCCCGCCGCCGGCGATGCCGTTGGCGGTGCCGTGCTGGCGCTGCACGGCTCCTCCACCGACGGGCAGAGCCTGCATGTCCTGGCCCGCGACCTGGCCGCCGCCGGCCAAGCGGTCTATGTCCCCGACATCCGCGGCCATGGCGAGAGCGGCACGCGCGGCGACATCCCCCGGGCCGGCATCCTGGAGGACGACATCGCCGCCTTCCTGGCGATGATCCGCGACCGCCATCCGGAGCTGCCCGCTACCCTGCTGGGCTTCTCCTCCGGCGGCGGGCTCGCGCTGCGCTATGCCGGACGCCCGGACCTGGCCTCCCCCGACCGGCTGCTCCTGCTAGCGCCGATGCTGGGGATCGACGCGCCCACCTACACCGCAGACAACCCGCATGCCGGCGACGAGACCTGGTCGAACCCCTACGTGCCGCGGATCATCGGCCTGTCGATCCTGAACGGCCTGGGCATCCATGCCTTCGACCATCTGCTCGTCATCGGCTTCGCCACCGACCCCGCCGACAACCGCGCCACCGCCAGCTATTCCCATCGCCTGCTGCGGTCGATGAACCCGCAGGACCATCGCGCCCTGCTCCGCGACACGGCGGCGCCGGTGACGGTGCTGGCGGGCACGGACGACCAGGTCTTCGCGGCCGATCAGTTCGCGCCGACGGTGCACGCGGTGCGGCCGGAGGCAGAAGTGCAGCTGGTCGACAGGGTCGACCATATCGGCATGACCCTGGACCCGGCGGCGCTGGCCGCCGTGCGGGCGGCGGTGGCGCGCCCGTAGCGGGCATGCATCGTCCACAATCGGGACGCGCCGGTATCGCGGGCAGATCGGTTGCCGTCGACGCACAGGCCCGTGCTAGGCTCCCGCGGGTACAACCATAGGGGGAGAGGGGCAGATGCTGTTCCGCAGACTGATGCTGTGCGCGCTGGCAGGCCTGCTGCTGGCCGGCTGCACGACGGTGGAGACCAGGGCGACGGGGCGGACCAAGCCGATCCAGATGGAACCGGACGCAGTCTTCGACCTTGCGGTCCAGTCGGCGGTCAATGCCGGCATGACCGTACGGTCGGTCGAGAAGTCGAGCGGCATCATCACGGCCGTCCGCGGCGGCAACAAGCTGCTGACCTGGAACGACCCGGAGATCAATATCCTGGTCAGCGAGAGCACGGGCGGCACGCTTGTGGTCATCAACAGCGCCGTCGGTGGCCAGGTGATCGACTACGGCACCACCGCCGCCACCGTCACCGACTTCTGCGCCGCCTTCAACGCATTGGTGCCGGACGCGGACTGCACGGTGCTGTAGCGCGCCGGCAGAGCGCCCGCGCCGACCCGTCCAGGGCATCGTCTCCCGTTCGTTCTCCTGCTGGACCACCGCAGAGCCGGCGGTGTGGGCGGTACGCCGCGCGCCCGACAGAGCCCGGTAGAAGACGCCGTCCCCGACCAACGGGTGATCCGCTCGCGGGCACGTGTCGTAGGGAACGGGCGTAGCCGGCGTGCCTGACGCGCCGCATCGACGCGAAGGAGACCGAGATGACCGAGTTGGACAAGACGAGCGCGCGCCAGGGCGCCACCGGCGTGAAGCTGCGCTATGTGCTGACGATCTCGACCGTCCTGGCTGCCGTGGCGCTGGGCGCCGTCGCCGTCGTCTGGGCCTGACCTCCCACCTTCCCGCCGCGGCGCCGGGTGACGGTCGCCCCAGCGACCGTCACCGCAAGGATCGCAAGGACGCCGCAGGCGGCGGCCGGGAGCCGTTTCACCTGGCGGCAGGCTGCGCCGCCACCGTGCCGCCCGCCTTTTCGCAGTCCTCGACCGTGGCCGCCCCCAGCCGCGCCGACCCGAAGACACAGACGACAGCACCCGGCTGGCGCGCGGCAGCAACGGACGGGGCCGCGAAGACCGGCACGTATTGCGTCACCGGCGCAAAGCCGATGATCGGGCCAAGGCCCCCAGCAGCAGCGGCTGCCGGCCCCTGCGACAGGCCGGCGCCAGACGCCGGCACCCCAGTCCCTGGCACCACCGTGCCGCCGGCGCTTGCGCAGGACGCCTCATGGCCCGCCACCAGCGGTGCGCCCTCGCCCTGGCCGAGCCGGCAGACCACGCCGCCGACCTGCGCCGCGGCTGCCGCGGCCGCCATCTCCTGCTGGCCGGCTGCCACGGGTTCCGGCAACCCGAAGAAGACGCAGCCGCCGTTCTCCGCCTGGCTGTCGCAGAGGGCCTGTGCATCTGCCGCCACCAAGACCGCGAGCCCGAAGGCGCCAGCCGCCAGACAGAATCCCAATTTTCTCATCGGACCTTCCCAGGTTTGCGTGTCGGCCCTGGCCGTTCCCGGCCCGCATGTCGAACGGGTCGGGCCATCTTAGCCAAGGCCCCAGGACCTACAAACCGCAACTGCCAGCGGATCTTCCCGCCAGAGCTACGCCGCCCCCCGCAGGATATTGTCCACAGCCCGCTCCAGCTGGCGCAGGCTGCCGCAGCTCTCCACCCGCGTGCAGTGGGCGGCGTAGCGCAGCATGGCTGAGTCGCCGGTGCCCCACTGGCCGTGGCTTTCCGGGTTCAGCCAGATCACCCGGCGGGCGCGGCGGTGCAGCAGCTCCAGGGTCTCGATCCGCGGGTTGACGTTGTTGGTGCGGGCATCGCCCAGGATGATCACCGTCGAGCGGTGGTCGACATCGTCCATGCACAGGCCGGCGAACTGGTCCAGCGCCATGCCGTAGTCGGACGAGCCGAAGCCGAACTTGTTGATGACTTCGGCCACCGCGCGTTCCACGTCGTGGCGCTGGAACTGGTCGGTGACCTCCGCCAGCGGGCCGGTGAAGGCGAAGGCGCGGACCTTGGGCAGCACCTCGCCCAGGGAGTAGAGGAACATCAGCAGGAAGCGGGCATAGGCGGAGACGGAGCCGGAAACGTCGCAGAGCGCGAAGATCTCCGGCCGGTCGATCTTCTTCTGCTTCCAGTGCAGCTCCATCAGCACGCCGTCATGGGCGACGTTGCGGCGCAGGGTGCGGCGCAGGTCCAGATGGCCGCGGTCGGTCACCTTGCGCCGGCGGGAATGCAGGGTGATCAGCTTCTTCGCCATCTTGCGGATCAGCTCCGCCATCATGCGATAGTCGCGCCGGTCGACCGCCGACAGCCGCACCCGGGACATCACGTCCTCGCGGATCTGGCGCGCCTCCCCCTCCGCCTTCAGGGCCAGCTGCCGGTCCACCCGCTCGCCCACCCGGCGGAACAGGCGCTGCCGGCCGATGCGCAAGGCCCGGGCCATGCCGCCGCCGACGGCATCGTCGCGCGCCTCCTGCGCCGCGATCTCCGCGTCCAGCCCGTCCAGGCCGATTTCCTCCATGATCTGGCGGGTGAAGCGACCTGTCTGGGTGAACAGGCGGATCTGGTCCAGGCCGACCGTCTCCGCCGCCTGCTCGACCGCCTGGGTCATCGCGGCGCGGTCGTTCTCCATCAGCATGCGGGCGAGCTGGCTCTCGGTGCGCAGCTCCGAGGTGCCGCTGCCGCCACCGCCGCCGAAGGGCTGGCCGCCGGTGGGCGCGAAGCCGTCATCGGGGCTGTCGCCCGCCTCGTCTTCATGGTCTTTCTGCGGCTTGCGAACCCGGCCGCCTTCCGCTGGCGCCTTGTCCGGCGGGGCAAAGAAGCGGTCGAAGCAGGTCTCGAAGATCGCCTGCTCCTCCTCGCTCTTGGCGAGCACCGCACCCCAGGCATGCTTCAGGGTCGCCGGGTCCCGATAGCCGACCAGGTCCAGGGCGCGATGCGCCTCCAGGGTCTCGGGGATGGAGACCGGCAGGCCGGCGGTGCGCAGCACCTCGATGAAGCTGCCGACCGTGCGTTGCATGGTTCCGCGTCCCGCTCGCCCTGTCCCGCCTGCCCTACCCGGACTGCTTCGCCGCCCGGGTCAGGGCGTGCAGTTCCGGCTCCACCGTCTCCGCATCCTCCTGGAACTTCAAGAGGACGTTGAGGGTGGAGCGGACCAGGTCGGCATCCAGCTCGGTGGCGTTCAGCAGCACCAGGGTGCGGGCCCAGTCCACCGTCTCGCTGATCGCGGGAAGCTTCTTCAGGTCGGCCTCCCGCAGGGCATGGACGAAGGTCACCAGCTGCTTGCGCAGGCTTTCCGACAGGCCGGGCACCTGGGCCTCGACGATGCGGGACTCGATCTTCGCGTCCGGGAAGGGGATGTAGAGGTGCAGGCAGCGCCGCTTCAGCGCGTCGCCCAGCTCGCGCGTGTTGTTGGAGGTCAGGAAGACCATCGGCGGCACGCCGGCCCGGATCGTGCCGATCTCCGGGATGGTGATCTGGTAGGCGGAGAGAATCTCCAGCAGATAGGCCTCGAACTCGTAGTCCGACTTGTCGACCTCGTCGATCAGCAGCACCGCGCCGCCCGGCTGCTTCAGCGCCTGCAGAAGCGGCCGCGCCTCCAGGAACTCCTCGGAGAAGAAGACGTCGGCGAAGTCGTGCAGCCGCGCCATGCCGGCCTTCAGGTCCTTCGCGCCGTCCAAGATCTCCGACAGCTTCTCGCGCAGCATCTGGGTGTAGAGCAGCTGCTTGCCGTACTTCCATTCGTACAGCGCCTTGGACTCGTCCAGCCCTTCGTAGCATTGCAGCCGCACCAGCGGCAGCTCCAGCAGCCGCGCGGTGGCGAGCGCCAGCTCGGTCTTGCCGACGCCGGGCGGCCCCTCCACCAGCACCGGCTTCTGCAGGTGGTGCGCCAGGTAGACGGTGGTGGCGATGCGGTCGTTGCAGATATAGCGGTGCTGCTCGAAACCCGACTTCACCGTCGGGATGTCGGCCATGCGCGGATCCGCCGCCGCCTGCGGCGGTGTCGTCGGGGACATTCAGCTTTCCTGTATTGTCTGCACCAGCCCCCGGCCGAGGGCGCGGTAGCGCAGCGCATCGATGGAGCGCGCGACGCGGCCCAGTTGAAGCATATCGCGATCGAGGGCGTCCAGCGGTTCGCCGCCGGTCAGCTGCTGGCGCAAGCCGTCGAAGCCGTCGTGCAGGTCGTGCGCCACGGCGCGATAGCCGAACAGGGCGGCATCGTCGCCGCCGGCCTCGACATGCGCCAGCAGGTGCGGCGCCGCCAGCGCCAGCAGGCGCTGCTCGCTCGCCATCCGGCCGAGCGCGGCCGCGGTCTCGTCGTCGGCGCCGCCTGCATTGCGGAGATGCGCCGCCGCCGCCGCGATGCGCCGGCCCACCGCCTCGGTCAGGGCGGGCGCCATCAGGCTGTCCTCCACGATCCGCACCCGGCGCAGGATCTCCGCATCGCCGGCGCCTTCCGCGCCGACCCGGTAGCGGTCGGGCACCCGGACCTCGCGCAGCTCCAGCCCGCAATGGCCCAGCGCGCCGGGGAAGTCGACGCCGGAATCGGTGGAGCGGGTGACGCCGGGCCAGTCGCGGTTCACCAGGAAGCCGGTGAAGGCCTTGCGCCCGCCTTCCTCCGAACTGACCGCCAGCACCACGTACCAGTCGGCGCGCGGCCCGTTGGAGATATAGGCCTTGGAGCCGGTGACCTGCCAGGCTTCGCCGTCACGCACGGCACGGGTGGCGAGCCGCTTCGGATGGGCGCCGACCCCGGGTTCCGACAGGGCCATGGCGGCGGAGCTCTCGCCGCGGGCGATGGCGGGCAGAAGCTCCGCCTTCGCTTCCTCGCCGGCCAGGCGCTGCAGCAGCTGGCGGGCGGCGGTGGTGTGCACCGCCCAGGCCGCCGCCGCCGGCACATTGCCGCCCTCGCGCACCAGGGCGCCGGCGGTCAGCGCCAGGTCCTCCGGTCCAAGGCCGGCACCGCCATATTGCGGCGCGATGCCATAGCCGAACAGGCCGGCCTGCGCCATCGCCGCCCAGAGGTCGTCGGGAAAGCCGTCGGCTTCCGCCAGGTCGGTGCGGGGGGCGATCCTTTCCGCAGCGAAGCGGCCGGCGGCCAGGACGGCCGGGGAAACTGCCGCCGTCATCGCCGGTTGAAGACCGGCTGGCGCTTCTCCATGAACGCTTTCGCCGCCTCCTTGTGGTCCTGCGTCTCGGCGCAGCGCATGTGGTGCATCGCCTCCATGTCCAGCGCCTGGGCCAGTGGCAGGGTCAGCGCCGCGTTCATGTTCTTCTTCATGTAGCCCAGCGCGATGCCGGGGCCGTCTGCCAGCCGGCGCGCCAGCGCCAGGGTCTCGTCGCGCAGGCTGTCGGCCGGCACCACCCGGTTGTAGATGCCCAGCGCGGCCGCCTCCTGCGCCGACAGCTTGTCGGCGGTGAAGTAGAGTTCGCGCGCCTTGGCCGTGCCGACGATCTGAGTCAGGAAATAGCTGCCGCCGAAATCGCCGGAGAAACCGACATTGGCGAAGGCGGTCACGAAACGTGCCTCCTCCGCCGCGATGCGGATGTCGCAGGCCAGGCCCAGGGACATGCCGGCGCCGGCGATCGGGCCGTTGACCATGGCGATGGTCGGCTTCGGCATCTCCCGCAGCCAGCGCGAGGTGTCCATCGACCGCCGCAGCCGGGCGGTGCCCTGCTCCAGGGTCCTTTCCCCCTCGTCGGCGGCCATGGCGCCGATATCGCCGCCGGCGCAGAAGCCGCGGCCGGCACCGGTCAGCACGACGCAACCGACATCGTCGTCATGGGCGAGCCGCGGCAGCGCCTCCAGCAATGCCTCCAGCATCTCGCGCGACAGCGCGTTCAGCCGGTCCGGCCGGTTCATCGTCAGGACCGCGACCCTGCCGTCGCGCATCTCTTCCAGGTCCGCCATCTCCGTGGCTTCCTCCCTCTGTGGTCAGCAGCCGAGCTGGTCGGCCAGGTCATGGAAATCGCGGGCCACCAGGTCGTAGCGGCCCTCCGGCATGTCGTCGAAGCCGTCGCCGTCGCGGCGGCCCCATTCATGCGGGCGGCAGACATAGGCGGTCTTCAGGCCGCATTCCGCCGCCGCCTTCAGGTCGTTCTCGTGGGTCGCCACCATCATGCAGTCCGCCGTTTCCAGCCGCATCCAGGCCGCGGCGGTGCGGTAGACGCGGGGATGCGGCTTGTATTGCTGCGCCGGCTCGGAGCCCAGGATCAGGTCCCAGTCCAGCCCGGCATGCCGCGCCATGGCCGCCATCAGCGCGGCATGGCCGTTGGACACGGTGCAGCAGGGAAAGCGGGCGCGCAGCCGGCGCAGGCCGCCCACCGCATCCGGCCAGGGATCCAGCCGGTGCCAGATATGCACCAGCTCCGCCACCAGGGCATCGTCCTGCGGCGGCAGGCCCTCCGCCGCCAGCACCCGCAACAGGTTCTCCCTGTGCAGCACGTCCAGGTCGGCATAGCTGCGCTCGCCCTTCACGATCGGCAGGAAGGAGGGGGCGTATTCGTTGCGCCAGGCCTTGGCGAAGGCGAACCAGTCCAGGTTCACGCCGGCCGGCTGCAGCAGCAGCGCCGCCTCGCGGGCGACCGTGCCGTGCCAGTCGACGACGGTGCCGAAGACGTCGAAGAACAGCGCCGATGGCGGCATTGCGGCTTTCCTCCCGGTTCTGCGAGATCATGGCCGCGGCGGATCGACCGCCGCGCGAGCCGGCTGCAGAATGCCCATTGCGGCGGCCCAGGTACAGGGCGCCCTGTCCCGGCATCGCCGGCCAGCGCAAGGAGGGGACATGCAGCGACCGAATCGCCGCGCACCGCAGGTATCGCGGCTGTTGCGGCATCTGATCCTGGCCGGCCTCGCGGTCCTGGCGGCCGGGCCGTCCGGTGCCGGCGAAATGCCCGCCTATATCGCGGCCGAGGTGGCGGCCCTGGGACCGGAGATCGCGCCGGTTGCCACCGCCCGGATCTATGCGCCGGTCCATGTCATGACGCCGCCGCCGCCGGCGGCGGCCATCCGCCGCGACATCGCCTATGGCGAGGATCCGCGGCAGGTGCTGGACCTGTTCCTGCCGCAGGGCGGCGGTTCCGCGCCGAAGCCGGTGCTGGTCTTCGTGCATGGCGGCGCCTTCGTGCGCGGCAACAAGACCGCGCCGGGCAGCCCGTTCTACGACAATGTCATGAACTGGGCGGTCGCCAGCAACATGATCGGGGCGAACATCGCCTACCGGCTGGCACCCGACCATCCCTGGCCCGCCGGGGCGGAGGACGTGGCTGCGGCAACCGCCTGGCTGCGGGACAATGTCGCCGCGCATGGCGGCGACCCGGGGCGGATCTTCCTGATGGGCCATTCCGCCGGCGCGGTGCATGTCGCCAGCTATGCCGCCCATCCGGCGTTCCACGCGGCACCCGGCGGCGGCATTGCCGGCGCCATCCTCGTCTCCGGCGTGTACGACCTGGCCCCGCTGCCGGCGCGGCCGCCGATGAGCCTCTATTTCGGCGACGATCCGGCGCGGTTCGCCGAACGCGGCGCCATCGACGGGCTGGCCGCCGGCACGGTGCCGGTGATGCTGGTGGATGCGGAACTGGAGCCGCCGGTGTTCCACCGACAGGCCGGCAGGCTGGAACAGGCACTCTGCGCGGCCGGCCGCTGTCCGGCGCGGCAGCACCTGTCCGGGCACAACCACATGTCGGAGATCTATGCGATCGGCACCGAGGATACGGTCCTGACCGACGCGATCCGGGGCTTCATCGCGGAAAGCCGATAGACGCTTCCGGCAGGAGACCAGAACCCCGTCGCTCTCGGGCTTGACCCGTCCACGGGCGAAGCCCGAGGAAGACGCTGCGCGTGATGGGCCTCCTGCCGCTACGGTCTTTTGCCCGACCCTCAGCAGCGCAGGGTCAGGCCGCCGTCGACCACCAGGCCGTGGCCGGTGACGAAGGCGGCATCGTCGGAAGCCAGGAACAGCGCCCCGCGGGCGATGTCCTCCGGCCGGCCGAGGCGGCGCAGCGCCGCCTTCTTCGCCCAGACAGCCGCGATCTCCTCGTTGGCGAAGCTCTCCGCCGTCATGCCGGTCTGGATCGCGCCGGGCTCGATATAGTTCGCGGTGATGCCGAACTTGCCCAGCTCCAGCGCCAGGGTCCGTGTCAGCCCGGCCACCCCGGCCTTCGACGCGCAATAGGCCGGCAGGCCGTAATCGGTGAAGCGGGCCATGACGGATGCGGTATTGACGATGCGGGGCGCGTCGCTCTTCTGCAGTTCCGGCACCGCGGCCTGGCAGAGCCGGAACACCGATGTCAGGTTGACCGCGATGGTGGTGTCCCACTGCTCCGCCGTCATCGCCGTCGTCAGCGCATTGATCCCCACGCCGGCATTGTTGAAGACGATGTCCAGCCGGCCGAACGCTGCGACGGCGGCGGCGACGATCGCCGTGCCGGCATCCGCGTCGCGCACGCTCTTTTCCAGGCAGCGGACCCCGTCGACACCTTTGTGCGCCGCGGCCAGGCCGCGGTCGGGCAGGTCGACGGCCAGCACCTGCGCGCCCTCGGCCGCGAACAGCTGCGCCGAGGCGCGGCCGATGCCCGAGGCCGCGCCGGTCACGATCGCCGCGCGGCCGGCCAGCCGGCCGCTTTTTCCATTCGTCATTCGTCAGATGCTCCCGAAATCGCCGCCACGGCCTTTGCCGCCGGCGAACCGCGTCGCGCCGGCGCGCGCCTCCTGCCGCAGCGGCACCTCGCCGCGCAGCCCCTCGTTCTGCAGCGCCGCGGCCAGCGGATAGTCCCACTGGGTATAGGCGGACAGCCGGTCGGCCCGCATGCAGACCTGCGGGAAACGCGCGATCTCCGCCGCCAGGGCCTGCGCCGCCGCACGCGCCTGCCCCACAGGCACCACCCGGTTGGCCAGGCCGAAGGACAAAGCCTCCTCCGCGCCCACCGGGCGGCCGGTCAGGATCAGGTCCAGCGCCCGGCTCATGCCGATCAGCCGCGGCAGGCGCACCGTACCGCCGTCGATCAGCGGCACCCCCCAGCGCCGGCAGAAGACGCCGAACTGCGCCGTCTCCGATGCCACCCGCAGGTCGCACCACAGCGCCAGCTCGATGCCGCCGGCGACGGCAAAGCCCTCCACCGCGGCGATCACCGGCTTGTCCAGCAGCATGCGGCTGGGGCCCATCGGGCCGCGGCCGGCCGGGTCGCGTCCCTCATCTCGCTCCTGCCCGGTGCCATGCTCGCTGACATGCTTCAGGTCGTAGCCGGCGCAGAAATTGCCGTCGGCGCCAGTCAGCACCGCCACCGCGGCGTCCGGATCGGCGTTGAAGGCGGCGAAGGCCTGTTCCAGCAGGTCCGCCGTCTCCGGATCCACCGCGTTGCGGCGCTCCGGCCGGTTGATCACCACCGTGGTGACCGGCCCGTCGCGCTCCACCAGCACCTTGTCCGCGGCGCCCTGGTCCATGGCATTCCCCATCAGATCTGCCGGCCGGCTTCCGCCCAGTAGGGCGCGCGCAGCTTGCGCTTGAAGATCTTGCCGGAATCCTCGCGCGGCAGCTCGGCACGGAACTCCACCACCTTCGGCACCTTGTAGCCGGCGATCCGCTCGCGCAGCCAGGCGCGCACCCCGGCGGCGTCCAGGCCGGCCTCCGGCTGCGGCTGGATATAGGCGCAGAGCGCCTCGCCGAACTCCTCGTCGGGGATGCCGAACACCGCGCAGTCGGCGACCCCGGGCATGTGGATCAGCACCGATTCGATCTCGGCCGGGTAGATGTTCACCCCGCCGGAGATCACCATGTCCTTCTTGCGGTCGCTGATGAACAGGTAGCCGTCCTCGTCCAGCCAGCCGACATCGCCGCAGGTGATCAGGCCGTCGCGCTCGCATTCGCGGCGCATCTCGTCCTTCTTGTGATAGGTGAAGTCCGGCCAGCGGCCGATCCGCAGGTAGATCTCGCCCACCTCGCCGGCCGGCAGCACCTTGCCGTCATCGCCGTAGATGCGGACCTCGGCGCCCGGAATCGGCCGGCCCACCGTGCCGGGTTTGCGCAGCGCCTCTTCCGCGGTGTGGAAGATCGCGCCGCCGGTCTCGGTGCCGCCGTAATACTCGTTGATCACCGGGCCCCACCATTCGATCATCCGGCGCTTCGTCTCCGGCGCGCAGGGGGCTGCGGCATGGACGACGAACTTCAGCGAGGAGAGGTCGTATTTCCGCCGCACCTCGTCCGGCAGCTTCAGCAGCCGCACGAACATGGTCGGCACCATGTGCAGGTGGGTGATCCGGTGCCGCTCGATCATCTGCAGCAGCTCTTCCGGGTCGAAGCGGGGCTGCAGGACCGTCAGGCCGCCGTCGCGCACGTTCATCAGGGCATAGAGGTTGGGCGCGGAATGGTAGACCGGTCCGGTCACCACCGTGCGCCGCTCCTCCCCCGGGCGGACGTCGAAGATGGTCGACACCATCTCGTCGATCTTCGCCGCCATTTCCGGCGTTGCCGGCTCGCGGCGAACCCCCTTCGGCCGGCCGGTGGTGCCGGAGGTGTAGATGATGTTGGTGCGCACCGCCGGCGGCGGGCGGTCCCAGAGCGGCTGCTGCGCCACCCATTCGTCCCAGTCGGTGGCGCCTGCCGGCACGGCGCAGGCTTCTGCCGGGATGCCGTAGGCGTCGCGGATCTCCGGCGGCGTCTTCACGACCAGCACATGCACGCCGTCGGGTATGCCCTCGGCGATCTGCGGCAGCAGGTCGGCATGGACCACCAGCACCTTGGCGTCGCAATCGTCGATGATGTAGCCGGCCTCGTCGGCCTTGTAATGCCAGTTGATCGGCGTCGCATAGGCGCCGATCAGGCCGGCGCCGAAGGCGGCCTCGAAGAAGGCGAAATCGTTGCGCAGCATGATCGCCACGGTATCGTCCGCGCCCAGGCCCAGCCGGTCGAAGCCGCCGGCCGCACGCGCCGCATTGCCCATCAGCGCAGCCTGGCTGATCGACCGGTCGCCGGAAACGACCTTCCCTTCCATCGCATTCCTCCCACGCGATCACCGCCGCCCTTGCACGGCGGCCTGTTTGGCCGGACGGTATCGCAGAGCCAGCCCCGGCGAAAGCAACGTTCCGGCAGAGCGGGATCCGGAAAGGCGATGACATGATGACCCGACACCAAGCGACCGACAATCTGGCCCTCGCGCGGATGCTGCGTCGACTGACCGATGTGGAGTTGACGGAGTCCGATGCGGGCCGGAACGCGGTGGAGGCCCTGGTGGCGCGCCATGTGACCGGCAACATGCCGCCGGCTGCCTTGGTGGTGCCGCCCGAGCTGTTCGACGAGCTGCTGACAGTGCTGCCACCGCAGCCCGGCCGACCGGACCTTTCCCTGCGCACCGTCGGCCTGACCGGGGGTGCCCTGACGATCGACCTGGACGCCGCCCTCGGCAGCCTGGAAAAGGGCGCGGCGGAGGTGCAGCTGGACCTGGAGGCCGAGGCCTTCCTGCCGGACGAGCGGGATCCCGACCCCGCCTTTACCCTGCTGTGCGACCTGAAGATCGCCTGCGGGCCGCGGGTGCCGCTGAAGGTGATGCTGCGTGACCCGGCTTTTGCCGACGACCGCGCGCTGGGCGAAGCGGTGGAAATCGCCCTGAGCGGCGGGGCCGACATGATCGGCCTTGACCTGGAGGCGCTGCAGGCCCGCGGCGAAGATGCGGCGCTGGACGCGGTCCTTCGCCTGACCGGCTTGCTGGGCGATGTCGAGCGGCCGGTCGGCATCAAGCTGCGCGGCGGGCGGGAGCTCCTGGGCAGCCTGGCGGAGGCGGACACGGTGCTGCGCCTGGTGCGGCGTTTCCTTGGCGAGGACGAAATCGGCCCCGACCGGCTGCGGCTCGGCGGCCCGGCCCTGGACGATGCCGTCCTGACCTGTCTGCGCGCCGCGGGAACAGGCCCGGGCTGAACGGCGGCGCGGTTGACCGCCGCGGCGGTTTGGCCTTTGTTTCCTCGCCGGCCCCCGCATCGCCGGGCGTGGCCGCACCAAGAAAATCGTCACCAGGGGCAGGATCCAGCCAACGTGAGCAGCACATTCGACCCGCGCATGTTCCGCCAGGCCCTCGGCCGCTTTCCCACCGGCGTCACCATCGTCACGGCGACCGCCGGCCCGGACCCGGCGCAGTGGGTGGGCATGACGGCGAACAGCTTCAACTCGGTCTCGCTGGACCCGCCGATGGTGTTGTGGAGCCTGGGGCGCAATGCCCGCAGCTTCGACACATTCGTCAAGGCCAGCCATTTCGCGGTGCATATCCTGGCGGAGAACCAGCAGGCCCTGTCGAACCGATTCGCCCGCACGATCGACGACAAGTTCGACGGCCTGACCTGCGCCACCGGGGCGGGCGGGGTGCCGCTGCTGGACGATTGTGTCGCCTGCCTGGAATGCCGTACCGCCCATGTCTACGAGGGCGGCGACCACCTGATCTTCGTCGGCGAGGTGCTGAAGTACAGCCACAGCGACCGGGTACCGCTGGTCTTCCACGAAGGCCGCTACGCGGCGCTGGAGGAGCATCCGGAACTGGCCTGGTCCGGGCGCAGCGGCCGCAACGCCACCGACCGCCCCTTTGCGGAAGACCATCTGCACGCCCTGGTGACGCAGGCGAGCCAGCGTCTGGCCGGCGCCTTCCACCGCGCGGTGCGCGAGGCCGGGCTGGAGGTGATGGAGTGGCGCATCCTGGCGGCCCTGGCCGGCGGCACCGGCCTGTCGCTGGAGGCGCTGGCGGACGAAACGGTGATGAAGCGCAGCGATGTCGCGGACCTGGTGGACCGGATGGTCGGCCGTGGCATCCTGCAGCGTGCCCCCGACGGGCCCGACCAGGTCCATCGGATCGCCATCGCGCCCGCCGGGCAGGCACAGCTCGACGACCTGGCCGCCCGTGCGCGGGCGCAGGAGGAGGCGCTGCTGCAGGACTGCGCGCCGGCGGAGCGGCAGGCGCTGCTATCCGCATTGCGGCGGCTGGCCGGGCGCGACGCGGGCCCGTCCGCCTGAAGGCCGGCGCGCGCATCGCCCGTCCGGGCAATGCGCTTCGTACCGAACAACGAAACGATCCGCGCGGCGAACTGACCCGCACGGGGATGCACCGGGAGGACGGCCGATGAGCGGCGAGAAGAACAGACAGTGGCGGCTGGCCCGCCGGCCGGTGGGCGATATCGGCGAGGGCGACCTGGAATTCGCCGAGAGCCCGGCGCCGCAGGCGGGCCCCGGGCAGGTGCGGGTGCGCACCCTGATCCTGTCGATGGATCCGACCAACCGGATCTGGATGTCGGACGCGAAGCAGTACATGCCGCCGGTGAAGGTCGGCGACGTGATGCGCGGTGTCACCCTGGGGGTCGTCGACCAGAGCAATGCCGACGGCTATGCGCCCGGCGACCTGGTGAGCGGCATGTGGGGCTGGCAGGACTATGCGGTCGTCGATGTGGCGAAGATGCCGCTGGCGAAGCTCCCGGCCGACCGCACCCTGCCCCTGCCCGGCTATGTCGCGCTGGTCGGCGGGGTCGGCATGACCGCCTATTTCGGCCTGCTGGACATCGGCCGGCCGCAGCCGGGGGAAACCCTGGTGGTCAGCGCCGCCGCCGGCGCGGTCGGCTCACTGGTCGGGCAGATCGGCAAGATCAAGGGCTGCCGGGTGATCGGCATCGCCGGCTCGGCGGAGAAATGCCGCTGGATCACCGAGGAGCTGGGCTTCGACGGCGCCATCAACTATCGCGACCAGGATGTCGGCGCGGAACTGGACCGGCTGGCCCCCGACGGCATCGACATCGACTTCGAGAATGTCGGCGGCCCGATCATGGGCGAGATCTTCGCCCGCCTGCGGCTGAACGCCCGGATCGCGCTCTGCGGCCTGATCTCGCAGTACAATGCGGAAGGCCCGGTGCAGGGCCCGGCGAACTTCGAGCAGGTGCTGATGCAGCGCGCCACCATCAAGGGCTTCATCATCCTGGACTATGCGGCGCGCTTCCCGGAGGCGATGCACGACCTGATCGCCTGGCACGCCGCCGGCAAGATCAAGTACCAGACCGACATCGTGGCCGGCCTGGAGAACGCGGCTTCGGCGGTGAAGAAGCTGTTCGCGGGCGGCAACACCGGCAAGCTGATGGTGCAGGTGGCGGAGCTGCCGGATTAACATGGGTTATGTTTCACGGGAAAAATACTCGTGAAACATTATTCTCTCACCACAAGAACAAGCGCAGCGGTCCTGCTCGCTTATAGATAGTTTTTTGGAACATTCCTCTCCCCCTCTTGTTGGCAGGACATCGTCCAAGCCAATCAACATGAGAGAGGGGAGAGGATGATGAGGACCCGCACCACCGTTATGGCGATGCTGGCCGCGACGGCGCTGACCGTGCCCGGCCTGGCCGCCGCACAGCAGAACGACACGACCCAGGGTCGCGACATGTCCGGCATGTCGGAGATCTCCTGCAGCGAAGCCACGTCCTGGATGAAGCGCGCGATCGCGCAGAACGACGGGCTGACCGCCGCGGAGCGCCGGCAGGTCCGTGCAAGCCTGAAGGCCGCCGGCAACACCGACAGCCGCCGCGAATGCATGCAGCATGTCCGCAAGGCACATGACGCCTTTGCCGAGGTCGAGGCGGCCCTGATCCTGTTCGACACCGACGGCAAGGCCTTTGCCCGCACCCGCGACAGCGGCCGGACCGTGACCGCAGCCGCCGGTGGCGGGCAGATCGTGGTGAAGCAGCCGGAACCGCAGATTTCCGTCGAGACGCCCGATCCGCAGGTGACGGTGGACCAGAAGCGCCCGCAGGTGACGGTGCGCCAGCCGAAGCCGGAAGTGGTGGTCCGCCAGCAGAAGCCGACCATCAACGTCCAGCAGCCGGCGCCGATCGTCACCGTGCAGCAGGCGCAGCCCGACGTCACGGTCAACATTCCGAAGCCGATCGTCGAGATCGAGATGCCGGAGCCCGATGTCGACGTGGCCTCCGTCGAGCCGCAGGTGCGCGTGCGCCAGCCGAAGCCGACGATCCGTTTCGTCCGCCCCGAGCCCGAGGTGGTCGTGCAGGAGTCCGAGGCGCAGGTCGAGGTCGATGCGGCCCGGCCGCAGGTGCAGATCTCCGAGGCCTCCAACGTCGGCGCCGACGTGACCGTCGACCAGGCGAAGCCCGAGGTGCGCTTCCAGTCGGGCGGCGACCCGAATGTCGACGTGCAGCAGGGCGAGGCCAAGGTGCGTGTGACCGGCGCCGAGAAGGCCGATGTCCAGGTGCAGCAGGGCAAGGCCGAGGTCCGCTTCGAGGAGGGCGACGAGAGCGCTCGCGACATGCAGCGGCAGGCCGCGAACGACGCGGCGCGCAACCAGCGCGACCGGCAGCAGGCGCAGCAGCAGGCCGAGATGCGCACCGAGCGTGAGCGCATCATCCTGGTGATGCAGCAGCATCCGATGTTCGGCGCGCGGGTCGACGAGATCGTCGGCGACGATGTCTACAGCGCCAATGGCGAGGATGTCGGCGATGTCGAACGGATGGCGATTTCCGGCGACCGGATCTACGCGATCGTCGGCGTGGGCGGCATCCTGGGCCTCGGCGACCGCGAGGTGGCCCTGCCCATCAATCGGCTGGCCTTTGCCGACGACCGGGTGACCCTGCCGCGCCTGACCGAGGAGGACCTGGAATCGATGCCCGACATCGACATGGAGCGCTATCGGGAGATCCCGATGCAGCGCACCCTGCGCCAGGCCTACGAGGCCCGCTGATGTGGGAAGCCCGCTGATGCGGGAGGCCCGCTGACCGGGGCGGATCCCCACCTGCCCCGGCAGCGGGGCGCCGGATCGCCCGCCCAGTATCGACCCTCCCGGGTTGATCCGGCGCCCGGCGCAAACGGGAAGGGCCGCCGCAGCCTCTGCTGCGGCGGCCCTTTCTGCATCTGCAGGGCGGGCTATTCTGCCGCGCTTACATCCAGGCCGGTTTCGCGCGCCACGAACGCCTTCGCATCCAGATCCTCCGCCACCTTCGCGTCGGCGGCCAGCAGTTCCTCCGCATCGAAATCGGCATAGTCCAGCACGCCCATATCGGCATAGGCGTTGCGCACCTTCTCCCCCCAGAGGCCGATATCCTTCACCGTCGGCACGATGCGGGTGAACAGGCGGGCGCGGAACTGCTGCATCACCTCGCTGCCGCGGAACAGGTCCAGCAGGGTTTCCTGGTCCATGCCCAGATTCTCGAACACCTCCCGCTGGCTGAACCGGTCGCGCATGTGGTAGCAGGCCTCGACCACGAATTCCTCGCGCTCCGCCCGCTCCGCCTCGGTCAGCTGCGGGTAGTAGTCGCGCAGCGCCAGCCGGCCGAAGGCGACGTGCCGCGCCTCGTCCTGCATCACATAGGCATGCACCGCCTGGACCAGCGGATCGCCGGAGACATCGCGGTTGCGCTGGAAGGCCGCCAGCGCCAGCCCCTCGATCAGGATCTGCATGGTCAGGTAGGTCATGTCCCAGCGGCTGTCCGACAGGCCCTGCTCCAGCAGGGTGCGCAGCCCGCCGGTGATCGGATAGGCCAGCCCGACCTTGTCGTGCAGCAGGCGGGAAAAGGCCTCCACATGCCGCGCCTCGTCCATCACCTGGGTGGCGGCGTAGAACTTCGAATCCGCGTCCGGCACCGTCATCACGATCTTCGACGTCGCGATCAGCGCCCCCTGCTCGCCATGCAGGAACTGGGAGATCGTGTGGGCCTGCAGGTGGCGCCGCAGCTCGGCGCGCTCCTTGCCGTTCATCTTCTCCCAGATCGGCGTGCCGTAGATCGGGATCTGCTGGTCGGGGAGCGCCATCGGGTTCTCCCAGTCGACCTCATGGCTCCAGTCCAGCCGCTCCGCGGCGTCCCATTGCTGCTTCTTGCCCTTGTCGTAGAGCCCCAGCAGCGCCGCGCGCCCTTCGTCATATTCCCAGGTGAACTGCACCTCCGACTTGCCGTCGAAGGTCCAGCCGGTCTCCGTGACCGGAATGGCATAGTGCTGCGCGGTACTCATCGCCCGATCTCTCCCATTGCCCGACACCCAATAGCGTCCCGACCAAGCCCCCGCCCTGTCCCGGCGGTTCCCGGCCTGGTTGCAGCGCCAAGCTGACGGATTGGGCGCCGATCGTCAATTTGTACCGAACCCGGCTTCGCGGCGCCCGGAGGGTCAGAAGCCCCGCATCTGCACGAACTCCTCCACCGGGGCGCGGTCGGTGCGCAGGCTGTTGATCGGATGGCTTTCGTCCATCCGGCCCAGCCCCATGCCGCAGAACAGCATCAGCTCCGGCGGGATCTCCAGGAAACTGCCGATGGTCTGCGGCCAGCGTGCCCAGGCCTCCTGCGGGCAGGTGTGCAGGCCGTGCTCGCGGGCCAGCAGCATGATCGACTGCAGGAACATGCCCAGATCGGCCCACTGGCCCTGCTGCATCTCGCGGTCGATGGCGAAGAACAGGGCCACGGGGGCGCCGAAGAAGTCGAAGTTCTTCGCCAGCTGCATCAGGCGGGCCGGCTTGTTCTCCCGCGGGATCCCGATGGTGGCATAAAGGTCCTCGCCGCACTTGAAGCGCCGGCTGCGATAGGGCTCCTTCAGGCCGGGCGGATAGACATGGTATTCCGGCTCCTCCCCTTGCGGGTTCGCCGCCATCTTGCGCTGGATCTCTTCACGGAAGGCCTGCAGCGGCTCTCCCGCCAGGACCCAGACCCACCAGGGCTGCAGGTTGCCGCCGGAAGGCGCCTGCTTCGCGCCGTCGAGAATCGCGCGCACGGTCGCCGCCGGGACCGGGTCGGGCAGGAAGGCGCGGCAGGTGATGCGCGATTGCAGGGCGTCGCTGACCTTCATGGGAACTCCTGTCGTTCGGGCCCCGGCGGTTGCGGGGGCATGGGCCGGCGCGGGAAAGCGCGCCTGCGATGGCGCCAAAGCATGGCGAGGCCGCCGCCCGGGTCAATGCTGGCTGATTGTCCGTTCGGTCAAGGGCAACGGGAGCGGCCCGAATCCCGCGGCCGGCCATGTTATAGTCGACCAAACGGCAGGACCGTCCTTCGGAGGGTCGGAGCCAGCCTGCTGGGATCGGTAGATGGGCCAGAGATGCGTATTCTTGTGACCGGGGGCTGTGGTTTCATCGGCTCCCACCTGATCTCCCGCCTGGTGGCCGAGGGCCACGAAGCGGTGGTGGTGGACGATCTCTCCACCGGGACCGCGGACAATCTGCCGCCGCATGGCGCCCATCTGCTGCAGGGCGATATCCGCGACCGCGCGCTGATGGATCACGCGGTGGCGGGCGTCGACGGCATCGTGCACCTGGCGGCCATCGCCTCGGTCGAGCGCTGTACCCGCGACTGGCAGGACAGCCACAGCGTCAATATCGGCGCCTTCGTCGGCCTGCTGGAATGCGTGGCGAAGTCCGACCATCCGAAAATCCCCGTGGTCTACGCCTCCTCTGCCGCGGTCTATGGCGATTGCGACCGCCTGCCGCTGCGCGAGGCGGAGCATGTGATGCCGATCTCCGCCTATGGCGCGGACAAGCTGGCCTGCGAACAGCATGCCCGGGTCGCCGCCCGCATTTTCGGCCTGCATACGGTCGGCCTGCGCTTCTTCAACGTCTTCGGCCCGCGCCAGGACCCCACCTCGCCCTATTCCGGCGTGATCTCGATCTTCGCGCGCCGCTGCCTGGCCGGCGAACCGATGCGGATCTTCGGCGATGGCGGCCAGAGCCGCGACTTCATCCATGTCAGCGACATCGTCGCCGCGCTCTGCGCCGCGCTGAAAAAGGCCGGGCCGGAACCGCAGGTGTTCAACGTCTGCACCGGCCGGGCGACCACGGTGCGGGAACTGGCCGAACAGGTCGCCGCGGCCGCCGGCCAGGTGCCGCGGATCGAGACGGGACCCGAACGGCCCGGCGACATCCGCCACTCGATCGGCGACCCGTCCCGGCTGAACCGGGTGCTGGAGGTGACCGCCCGCACCCCCCTGGGCGAGGGGCTGAAGACGGTGACCGGCTGGCTCGCCGGGGAATTCGCCGCGCCCGAGACGGAGGGGCAGACTTGACCGCCCGGCAACGCCTGGCGGCCCTGCTGTCGCTGCTCGGCCTGCTGCCGATGCTGACACCCGCCGCCGCACAGCAGAGCGCCCCCCTGCGATGGGCGGTCTATTATTCCGACCAGCTGCCCGCATCGGCCTTCGCGGACTACGACATGGTGGTGTTCGACGGCCGCCACCATCCCGACCTGCGACCGCTGCAGGACCGCGGGGTCCGGCTGTTCGGCTATATCAATGTCGGCGAGGTCGCCAACTACGAGCCGCATTACGGCCTGGTTCAGAAGATGGGCCTTCTGGGGCTGCAGAACCCCAGCTGGCCGGACAGCCGGATGGTCGACCTGCGCGACCCGCGCTGGACGGAGATGGTGCTGAACCGGCTGATCCCGGAGGTCCTGCGCGCGGGCTTCGACGGCATCTTCCTCGATACCCTGGACAATGCCGGCTATCTGGAACGCGAGGATCCGAAGGCCTATGCCGGCATGACGGAGGCCGGACGCCGGCTGGTGCGCGCGATCCGCCGCCACTATCCGGACCTGCCGGTGATCCTGAACCGGGGCTATGACCTGCTGCCCGACGTGGCGGATGCCGTGGACTTCGTCCTGGGCGAGTCGGTGCGCACCGACTACGACTTCGACACCAAGGAATATGGCTGGGTGCCGGAGGACCTGTACCAGGAGCAGGTCCGCATCCTGGACGGTGCGCGCCGGGCGAACCCCGCGCTGGGCATCCTGACCCTGGACTACTGGTACCCGGAACAGACCGACACCATCGCCAGGATCTACGAGATCGAGCGCGGCAACGGCTTCTCGCCCTATGTCGCCACGGTCGAGCTGGACCGGCTGGTCCCGGAACCGAAGCCGTGAGACAGGTGCTCCGACCGGTCCTGTCATGGCTGCTGGCGCTGCTTCTGCTGCCCGCCTGGGGCCTGGTCGCAGGCGCACAGGCACAGCCCGAAGAGCGCGTGGTGAAGCGCACGATCCTGGCGCTCTACGACCGCCAGTCGGAGGAGACCATCCGCCTGTCGCGGGTCGGCTCCTATGCCACGATGCCGCTGCACCAGCTGGGGCTGAAGGTCGTCTACCATAACATCCGCGACCCGCTGCCGACGCCGGAGACGATCCCCGACCTGCGCGGGGTGGTGACCTGGTTCGGCGGCAACGTCCCCGATCAGGGCGCCTATCTGCGCTGGGCCACCGCACTCCTCGAACAGGGCGTTCCCTTCGCGGTGCTGGGCGATCCCGGTATGACAGGCGCGCCGGCGGACCAGCAGGACCGCTTCCTGCGCCATCTGGGCCTGGAGGCGACGGGCGATTTCCGGCTGCTGACCTACGACATGACCCTGTCGCAGGGCGAGGCCGGGATGATCGGCTTCGAGCGCGCGCCGATGCGCCCCTATCCCTCCTATACGGTGTTCCGGCAGGGCGATGCCGGCGCGACCCTGTACCTTGCCGCCCGGGGCGACGACGGCGTCGACCATCCCCTGGTCATCATCGGCGGGAATGGCGGCTTCGCCGGCGCCGGCTACGAATATTATTTCGATCCGGAGATCGTGCGCGGCCGCTGGATCATCGACCCCTTCGCCTTCTTCGCCCGGATCTTCCGGGTCGACGGGTTGCCACGCCCGGATGCCACGACCCTGGCGGGGCGGCGGATCTATTTCAGCCATGTGGACGGCGACGGCTGGCGCAACATCTCCCGCGTGCCGGGCTTCCGGGACCGGGAATCCGGCGCCACCCGTGCGCTGTTCAAGAAGGCATGGGAGGCCTATCCGGACCTGCCGGTCACGGTGGCACCGATCGGCGCGGAACTCGATACGAGATACTTCGCCACGGCGGGCGACCTGGAGCTGGCCCGGGAGCTGTTCGCCCTGCCCCATGTCGAGGCCGGCACGCATACCTATTCGCATCCGTTCGTCTGGAGCTTCTTCCGCCACTACGATGCCCGGAAGGAGCAGGAACTGGAGATCAAGGCCGGCCGCGCGCCCAGCACCGAGGGCAATCGCTGGGACCGGATGATGGCGAGCTTCAACCTGACCCCGCAGGACCGCTACCTGATCTCCGAAGGCACGGCGGCGGACGAGCATCCGGTGATGCGCGCCTTCGCCAACGTGCCCTGGTCGCTGGACAATGAGATCGCCGGCTCCGCCCGCCAGATCGGGGAGGTGCTGCCCGCAGGCAAGAAGGTCGCGCTGGTCCAGTGGCCGGGCGATACCTCGCCCTTTCCGAAGGCGGTGCGGGAGACCCGCGCGGCGGGCATGAGCAACATGAACGGCGGCGACCCGCGCTTCGACCCGGAATATCCCTCGGTGCTGTTCGTCTCCGGCCTCGCCTTCACCGGCAACGGCATCGTCCAGCCCTATGCACAGGCCAGCAACGAGAACACCTATACCAACCTGTGGAGCGAGCGCTATTACGGCCTGCGCTACCTGGCCGCCACCCTGCGCAACACCGAGCGGCCACGACGGCTGAAGCCGTTCAACCTGTACTACCACAACTATTCCGGCGAGTTCCCGGAGAGCCTGGAAGCCGTAGTGAGCATCCTGGACCTGGCGCGCGCATCGGAGATCGCGCCGATCGAGGCCAGCCGCTACGCCGCCATCGTCGACGGCTTCCAGAGCGCCCGCATCGTCGCCACCGGCGATCCGGAATCGGGATCGGCCTGGCGGATCGAGAACCGGGGTGCGCTGAACACGATCCGCTTCGACGATGCGGCCTTCAAGGCGGTCGATTTCGACCGCTCCGCGGGGGTGATCGGCCAGCGGCACTACCAGGGATCGCTCTACGTGGCGCTCGATCCCGCGGCACAGGCGCCGGTGGTCGCCCTGACCGCGATCGACCGGACCGACATCCCGCCGGTGGCGGACCGCCCCTACCTGATCGAGGCGCGCTGGCCGCTGCGGGCGCTGCAGCCCGGCGCCGCCGGTGCGGTCACGGCAGAGGCCCGCGGCTATGGCGCGGGGGCCTTCACCTGGCGGGTCGAACCCGGCCGCAGCTATGCGATCCGCGCCCTGGCCGACGGGGCCGAGGTCTGGCGCGGCCGGGCAACCGCCGATGCGGCCGGGCGCCTGGCCTTCACGGTCGATGCCGACGGGCTGAGATGGCTGCGCCTTGAACTCAGCCCGGAGGCCGCGGGCACGTCCGACAGCGCGTCCTGAACCGGGGGCCGGCGTGCTGCGCATCGCGCTCCTGTCGCTGATCGTCGCCCTGGGGCTGCTGGCGGCCGGCTACATGCTGATCCCGCGCGGCGCGGAGCGGGCGCTGATCAGCCTGCGCGACCAGGATGTCGACGAGGCGGTGACGCAGTACGAGGCCCAATACGCAGAAGGCGACCGCAGCATCGGCACCCTGTCGGCCCTGGCCCGCATCTACGAGGCGCAGGGCCGGATCGCCGCGGCCGTGCGGATCGCCGGGGAACTGAGCTTCGCCTATGCCGATCCCAACCGCGCGCTGCAGCGACAGGCCGACATCTACCGGGCCGGCCAGGAATTCGGCCGCGCCATCGAGGTGCTGGAGGAGATCCCCCTGGACCGGCGCAGCGAGGACGAACTGCGCTGGCTGGTCGGGCAGTACGGCCTGTATGGCCGCCTGGATCCGCTGATCGAGAACCTGCAGGAGATGGTGCATCGCGGCATCGCCAGCCCGGCCGACACCGTGGAACTGGCGCGGGTGATGGCCGCCCAGCAGCGCTTCGAGGATGCGGTCGCGGTACTGGAGGAGGCCGACGACCGCAGCGCGGCGGTCCTGCCGCAGCTCGGCCAGGCCCTGCTCATTCACCTGCTGGTGGCCCGCAAGGAGACTGCGGAGGCGAAGGCCCGGGCGCAGGGCTGGGCAGCCAGGGAGCGCGATCCGGTGCCGCTGCTGGTCTTCGTGGCGGAGCAGATGCGCGCCGCCGGCCTGCCGCAGGATGCGGTGGACCTGCTGCAGCCGGTCGCGGACCAGGCGCCGGGGCATCCGAATCTGCAGGCGGCGCTGGTGGAATCCTGGATCGCCGCCGGCGCGCAGGCGGCAGCGCTTGCCGCCATGCAGGGCTGGGAGGAGGCCGGCACCCTGGCGCCGGAGCTGGCGCCCCGGCTGACGGACGTGGCGCTTCTGCTCGGGGATTTCGCGGCAGCCAGGGCTGCGATCGCCTCCCACCCGCCGGAAACCCTGGGCGCCCCGCTTCTGACCGCCTTCGTCGATGCCGCCGGGCAGCGCGGCGATACGGGCGCGATCCGGGACCTGGATGCCCGGCTGTCACCCGACTATCTGGCTCAGGAACCGATCCTGGAAGCCAGCATCGCGCTCGCGCTGGGCGACCGCGCCCGGGCGCGCGACGCCGCCGACCGGGCGGTCGCCGCTGTCCGCGGGGCCGGCGACCGGCAGCGTCTCGCCGCCCTGCTGAAATCGCTGGACGAGGGCGACCGCGCACTGGAGGTGATGCGCGCCGTGCCCTCCCTGGCCGCCATGTCGCAGGGCTACCTGACCCAGCTCGCCTCGCTGTTCCTGGCTGCCGGCCGCGCCCGCGAAGGCCTGGCGCTGTTCGAGACGCTGCGCAGCGGCGATGCCGGCTCGCGCGCCGATCCGGGCTGGGCAGTGCTGGCGGCCGCGGAGGGGCAGGCCGATGCGGTCGCGCAATGGCTGGCCGGCGCCGGACAGCTGAGCCTGGAGGTGCTGCGCGACCTGAACGGCGCGGCAGCGGCCGCCAGGCTGCCGGATCTGGCACTGGAGACCGCGCGCCGCCTGGCCGCACGAGACGACAGCACCGACACGCAGCTGCGCCTCGTCTCCGCCCTGGTCCTGGCCGGCCGCGCCGGCGAGGCGAAGGGCCTGCTGGACAGGCTTCCCCGCGATACGGCCGCGGCGCGCGCCGCCCGCGTCGAGGTCCTGACCGCATTGGGCGACAAGGCCGGGCTGCGCGCCATCTACGCCGCGGAGCTGGACCGGCCGGATGCCAGCCGGGCGGAGCGCGACCAGGCCGCCTTCGACCTGCTTTCCGTCGGCGGGGCGGCACAGGCGCTCGACTATCTGGAGATGCGTGCCGCCGAAACGGGCGCCGCGCCGGATGGGGAGCAATGGCTGTTCGCCTTCGCCGATGCCGCCCGGGATGCCGGGCAGGCCGGCCGCCTGGCCCGCTTCCTGGAAGAACAGCTCCTGTCGGGGCAGCTCACCGCCGCGCAGGCGGAAACCCGCCTGGCCCTGCTGGTCGACCGGGCGCCGGCCGATGCCCTGCGCTTCCTGTCCCAACATGCAGAGCGCCGGGGCGGGGCCTGGGCGACCGCCTATCAGGAGCTGCTGCGCAGCCGCGGCGACCGGTCGGCGCTTGCCGCCTTCCTTCTGGAGGAGGGCCTGGATCCCCGGGCCCCGGCGGAGCGGCGGCGCGAGGCGGCGTTCGGGCTCCTCGACCTCGGCGACAAGGCGGGGGCAATCCGGATCTTCCGAACGCTCGCGGCGGGCGGCAGCGCCGACAGCGGCGATGCCCGCCAGCTCGCCTATCTGTGGGGGCCGCGCCCCGGCCCGGCAGCACTGGACTGGGTGGAGGGCCAGGCCCTGGCCGCCGGCGGCGCCGAACGGGCCGGCTGGCTGGACCTGCTGGGCAGTCTGGGCGGCGGACCGCGCCTGATCGCGCTGGTGGATGCCGGCCGGATCACCCCGGAAGCCGCCGGGGAGGGCTATCTCGGCGCCCTGCTGCGGGCCGGGCGCCGCGATGCGCTGCGGGGCGCGCTGACGGCGGCGATCGACCGGGCGACGCAGCCGCCGCGCCTGCAGTCGCTCGCCGGGATCGCGGAGCGTGCGCGCATGGCCGACCTGGCGGAGACCGCCTGGCAGCGGCTGCTGTCGGTGAAACCGGACGATCCGCAGGCGATCCGCCAGCTGGCCGGCTATGCCGCCGCGGACGGCCGCTATGCCCGGGCCCGCGACCTGCTGCTGCGCTATATCGGCCTGACCCGCCCCGGCTATGACGACCTCTATGCCCTGGCCGAGGCGGAGCGTGCGCTGGGCATGACGGACGCGGCCGCAGAACGCTATCGCCAGGCCGCGGCGCTGATCGACGCCCGGCCGGCGCCGTCCTTCGATGCCCGCATCCTGCGCGCCCAGATCGCCCATCGCCTGGGCCGATCGGGCGAGGCGATCGCCATCTTCGACCGGCTCTATGCCGAACGCCCCGGCGATCTGGGCCTGCGCGACGATTTCGCGGAAGTGCTGCTGGACCTGGGCGATGTCGACCGCGCGAGGTCGATCCTGCGATGAATGGACGGCTCCCGGAAACATCGCCCCGAGGGACATGGCGCAACCGGCCGCCCGCACGCTCCGTCCTTTGGGCCCTGGCGGCAGGGGCCGCACTGCTGCTCCAGGCGGCCGACCCGGCAGGCGCGCAGCAGCAGGCACAGCCGGCCGCCGCCGCCACCGATGCCGGCGTCCAGCCGGCGGTGCTGCGCGCACGCTATGACGCCGATACCAACCGCCTGCTGCTGGTCTGGCCGGCGCCGGTACCGCTGGAGATCACCCATGACAGCCAGGAGATCCTGATCCGCAGCGGCCCGCCGGTCGATGCCGCCGCCCTGGGCAGCCTCTCCGATGCCATGGCGCCCTGGGTGGCCAGCGTCAGCTGGGGCTATGACAGCGTCCTGCTGGAACTGTCCGACGGCACCGGCAGCCGGGTGGAACAGCATCCCGACGGAGTGGCGGTCACCTTCGGTCCCGACATGGCCGACGACCGGCCGGCGCCGTCGGCCGCGCAGCTTCCGGCAGCGGACACGGTGATCGTGGATCCGCCCGGTGTCCTGCCCACCAGCGCCAGCGAGGCGGAGATCCGCCGGCAGCTGCTGCTGGCCCGCGCCGACCTGCTGGACGGCGCGCCCGGCGCGGCGGAGGCGCGGACCGGCGCCATGCTGGCGCTGTTCCCGGACCGCCGCGACGTGCTCGATTCCGCTGCCGACGCAGCCGCCCAGGCGGGCGACTGGCAGACAGCGCGCGGCCTCTACGACCGGCTGCGGTCACAGGCGCCGTCCAACACCGCCTATATCCGCGCCGCGCGCGAGGCCCGGCGGCAATGGGGCAACCGGCTGACCGTCTCGGGCTTCTACCAGGATGTCGAGGACAGCGACACGCAGCGCGGCGTGGAAGCGGTGCTGCGGGTGCAGCCGCTCGACGGTTGGACCATGCACGCCCGGATCCGGCAGCGCCACATGACGTCCGACAACGTGCTGCGCCCGGACGGCCAGATCCTGCCCTATGACGGCGACCGCGCCGACGGCGAGCTGGAGGCCGCCTGGCGCGCCTCCACCGACTGGACCTTCGCCGGCCGCCTGCTGATCAACCCGCGCGGCGTCGGCGCCGGCGGCCGGATCCTGTACGGCCCGCCGGCACGGCGGCTGACCCTGACGGGCGCCTGGAACGAGGCGAACTACGACTATACGGAGACCATCGCCGATGCCGGCACCCGCGACAGCGCCGCCATCGGCTACCGGCGGGAGATCGGCACCGACATCACAGTCCAGGGCAGCGCCCATGCCTATCGCTATTCCCTGCCCGACCTCTCCGGCGTGGCCAGCACCGCCGGCTTCGGCGCGGAGATCGACTATCTCCTCCTCCCGGAGCTGTTCGCCGGCGGCCCGTCGGCGGTGGCCAGCTATCGCTTCGACGGCGACTGGGTGATGCACAGCGAGGAACGGGTCAGCGCGCAGGGCCAGACCTACAATCCCCTGCCGATCACCAGCCGGGAGGCCAACACGATCGCCATCGGCCTGTTCGGCTGGTTGTCGCAGGACACCGACTATGGCGTGCAGCTGGGCTATACCTACGACCGCATCCAGGGGCAGAGCCCGGAAGGGTCCGCGCAGCTGCGCTACCAGCCGACCGACGCCCTGGAGATCTTCGGCGATGTCTCCTACGGGCTGTCCAACGGCCGCGGCAACGATGCCAAGGTGGCCCGGGCCGGCCTGGGTGTTGCAGTGAATTTCTAGGCCGGCGACAGTCCGGATCGGTTTGGGACGCAGGCATGCAGGGGCCGCCGACAGCGTAAGGGGAGACAGCGGAAGGGATGGCCGAGCAGACGGAGCAGCCGGGCAGGACGATCATGCCCTCGGCGTCGGACCGGCGCACCGAGGCCGACCGCCGCCTGCGGGAGCGCCGCCTGCCCGACGGCATGAGCCGGCACGAAGGGCCGGCCGGCGAAGAGGTCTTCCTGGACGAGAACCTCCGTCCCCGGCGGCAATGGCTGACGGCGAGCATCGAGCTTGTCGTCTTCTTCGCCCTGGCGCTGCTGTTCGATACGCTGGTGCTGGACGGCAGCCGCTTCCTGGAGGTGGAGCCGAACCCGTTCTGGATCGCCGTGATCGTCCTCACGGTGCAGTACGGCACCTCCTACGGCCTGCTGGCCGCGATCACCTCCACCATCGTGCTCTATGCCGGCAACCTGCCGCAGCAGCAGATCGCGCAGGACCTCTACGACTATCTGTTCCACATCTTCGCCACCCCGATGCTCTGGCTGGTCTCCGCCGTGCTGCTGGGCGCCATCCGCGACCGCCAGGTGGCGGACCGCGTGGCGTTGCGGGAGCAGCTTGCCCGGTCGCGGGCGCAGGCCGCCGCCATCGCCGACCGCTACGAAAAGCTGAAGGACGCCAAGCGTGAGGTGGAGGCCCGGCTGGCCAGCCAGCTGCGCACCGTCACCTCGCTCTATCGCGGCGCCAGCGCGCTGGAGCGGCTGACGGTGCAGGAGGTGCTGGACGGGTTCGACGACATCTTCTCCGCCGTGATGGACGCGGAGACCTACTCCCTCTACCTGCTCTCCGCCGATGGGCTGGAGGTCGCCCGTACCGTCGGCTGGCGGGAGGGCGACCGCTGGCAGCGCTATTTCGGCCATGACCACATGCTGCTGCAGGCGGTGGTGGGGCAGCTGGAATTCGCCATCGTCAACGAGCCGGAGGGCGAGCGCCTGCTGGCGGGCGAGGGCCTGATGGCCGGCCCGGTCGTGGACCCGCAGGACCAGTCGCTGATCGGCATGATCAAGGTGGAGCGGGTGCCCTTCTCGCAGCTGGATTACGAGGCGGTGGACCGGTTCGAGATCATCTGCTCCTGGGTTGGCGCGGCCCTGTCGCGCGCCCGCCGCTTCGAAAAGGCGGATGCCGACCGTCTGACCCGCGACGGGCTGATGCTGTCGACCGCCGCCTATCAGCACCAGAAGCGCTTCCTGGAGCGGCTGGCCGGCCGCAGCGGCTTTGCCGCCTCGATGCTGGTGATCCGCCCGCCGGCGGAGATGACCGGCGACCCGGAGATGCTGGCGCGGCTGCGCGCCAGCCTGGCCTATGCGGTGCAGAAGATCCTGCGCACCACGGACGAGGCCTATGAGATCGACGATGATGGCTTCAGCTTCGCGGTGATGCTGCCCGGCGCGCGCACCGAGGATGCGCAGATGCTGGCGGAACGGCTGCGCGCGGCGATGGCGGAGAAGCTGGACGAGGTGCATGAGGGCACCCCCTGGGCCGACCGGGTCGAGTTCGGCGTCGAGGCGTTGAGCCGGCCGAAGGACGAACCGCCGCGGGCGACCCTGTCCGACCTGGGGGTCTGCATCCCCGAATGAGCGACGGCAGCGCCCTCTATGTCCCGCAGGACATCCCGAAGCCCTATCCCACCGGCGCCGAGTTCGGCGGCCGCCTGAAGTTCTGGCTGCTGGCGGTCTGCGCCACCCTGGCGGAGGGCGCCGCCCTGGTGCTGCTGGTGCGCGGCGAGGTGCTGCCGGCGCTCGCCCTGCATGCGCTGGTCGTGCTCTGGCTCTGGCTGATGGCGGCCCGCGCCCTGCGGCGCGGCATCGGCGTGCGGCTGCGCTGCCTGCTGGCGGTCAGCGTCAGCGGGCTCGGCCCGCTGGGCGCGCTCGGCGTCATGCTGGGCACCGCCACCCTGGAATGGACCCGGCGCAAGGCGACCCCCTTCGCCGACTGGTACCAGTCGATCTTCCCGGTGGAGGAGCGCAGCCTGTCGCAGCAGCTGTACGATTCCATCCGCGGCGGCAAGGAGGACGATGCCCTGGCCACCGCGGTCGGTTCCTTCGTCGACATCATGCACAATGGCAGCCCACGGCAGAAGCAGATCGTCATCGCCCTGATCTCCCGCAACTACCGGCCGACCTTCGCGCCTGCCCTGCTGGCGGCGTTGAACGATTCCGACCCGAGCGTCCGGGTGCAGGCGGCCTCCGCCACCGCCTTCGTGGAACAGTCGCTGTCGCAGAAGCTGGTGGAACTGAGCGAGGCGGCGGCACAGGCCAAGGACGATCCGGAGACGCAGCTTGCCCTGGCGCGGCATCTGGACCTCTACGCCATGTCGGGCCTGGCCGACGATGATCGCTCCGCCGACCTGCGGCGGCGCGCCGCCGACGGCTACCGCATCGCGCTGGCGGCACGGCCGGAGGATACCGAGCTGCGACTGGAATTCGGCCGGCTGCTGGTGCGCCTGAACATGCCGGAAGAGGCGGCAGAGGTGTTCGGCGCCCTGCGCGACATCGGCTCCGGCGACCTGCTCTATGCCGAGGTCGCGCCCTGGTACGCCGAATGCCTGTACCGCACCGGCCGTCTGCCGGAACTGCGCGCCTTCTCGGAAGCCGCCCATGACCATGCCGAGCGGCACGGTCTGCCGGACCGGCCGCGTGTGCAGTTCTGGGCCCGCAGGCCACCGGAACTGGGCAGCATCCGCGACCGGGCGGAGGAACAGAAGCTGGAAGAGGAGCGCGCCGCGGTGACGGCGGCGCTGTCCGCATGACCGCGCCGGCCCCGAAGCGCCAGGAGCGGAAGGCGGAAGGCCCGCCGGCGCTGCCGCCCGACGCCAGGGACCCCGCCTCGGCCGCCGATGTCTGCCTGATCCTGGAGGGCTCCTACCCCTTCGTGTCCGGCGGCGTGTCGTCCTGGATGCACAATGTTATCCGGGTGCAGAGCCACCTGACCTTCCACCTGTTCGTGATTTCCGCCCTGCCGGTGAAACGCCGCCCGAAATACGAGCTGCCGCCCAACGTGACCGGCCTGACGGAGATCTTTGTCCAGCGCATGCCGGCGGGGCGCGGCAAGGTGCCCCGGCAGAAGAAGATGTTCGCGACCCTCGGCCCCGCCCTGACCGACCTGGCGGAAAGCGGCAGCCTGGAGAGCTTCACCACCGTGGTGCAGGCCCTGGCGCCGCTGCGCGAACGGCTGGGCCAGGACGTGCTGATGAATTCCGAGGACGCCTTCCGCCTGGTGGTCGCGATGTACCGGCATGGCCTGCCGAACACCTCGTTCCTGAACTATTTCTGGAGCTGGCGGTCGCTGATCGGCGGCATGTTCGCCTGCCTGGCGGCGCCGCTGCCGCAGGCGAAGGTGTTCCATGCCATCTCCACCGGCTATGCCGGCCTGGTCGCCGCCCGCGCGAAGGTGGAGCTGGGCCTGCCGGCCCTGCTGACCGAGCATGGGATCTACACCAACGAACGCCGGGTGGAGATCCTGATGGCCGACTGGCTGGAACATGACGCGGACGAGGCGCTGTCGCCGGAAGCGCCGGGCCGCGACCTGCGCGACCTGTGGATCGACACCTTCGAGGCCTATTCCCGGGTCTGCTATGCCGCTGTGGACGAGATCATCACCCTTTACGGCGGCAACCAGGACATGCAGCGCCAGGGCGGCGCGCCGCCGGAGAAGCTGCGCCTGATCCCCAACGGCGTCGACTGCGACCGCTGGGAGAAGGTCGCGAAGAAGCCGGCGGCGGAACGCGAGGCGGGCCGGGCCACGATCGCCTTCATCGGCCGGGTGGTGCCGATCAAGGACGTGAAGACCTTCCTGCGCGCCATCGCCTTCGTCCACCGCCAGCTGCCGCAGGTGAAGGCGGTGATCGCCGGCCCCACCGACGAGGATCCGCAATATGCCCGCGAATGCCGCGCCCTGGCGCAGTACAGCGGGCTGACCGAGGTGGTGGAATTCGCCGGGCCGCTGAACCTGCTGGACCATATGGGCCGCTTCGACGTGGTGGTGCTGACCAGCATTTCCGAGGCGCAGCCGCTGGTGGTGATGGAGGCCGGCGCCTGCGGCATCCCGGTGGTGGCGACCAATGTGGGTTCCTGCGCGGAACTGGTCTACGGCCGTCCCGACGAGCAGCCGAACCTGGGCGCCGGCGGCGCGGTCACGCCGCTGGCGGCGCCGCAGGAGACGGGGCGGGAGATCCTGCGCCTGCTGACCGACCCGGTCTACTACAACGATGCGGCGACGGCGCTGCAGCGGCGCATGCGCGACCATTACGATGCGCCGCTGGTCACCGCCGCCTATCGCGACACCTACGGTCACTACCTCGCCGCGGCGGATGCCGCGGCGGCGGCAGAGTAGCGGGCGGCGGGGGGCGGGCAATGGCGGGGATCGGCTTCGTCCTCGAGAAACTGATGCGCCAGGACGACCTGACCGGCGTGCTGCGCGGCATCGCCTATGCCGCGGTGATCGCGACCGGCCCCTGGCTGATCACCGTCTTCTCGCTCGCCGCCGTCACCCTGCTGGTCCATTACGGCACCGCCAGCCTGGAGGTGCGGCTGTTCCACAGCGTGATCATCTATAACTTCTCCGCCTCGCTGGTGCTGACCGGCCCGATCGCCCTGGTCACCACCCGCTTCCTGGCGGACCGGATCTTCCTGGGCACGGTGGAGCCGGTGCCGGCCACCCTGCTCACCGGCTCGGCCGCCTGCTACGGCCTGGCCTTGCTGATCGGCATCCCGTTCTACGGTTTCGTCTGCGACCTGCCGCTGACCACGGCCCTCGCCGCCATCGTCAACCTCGCCGCGGTTTGCGGCATCTGGTATGTCGGCGTCTTCCTGTCGGCCCTGCGCGACTACCGCACCATCTTCATCGCCTTCCTGGTGGGGCTGACGATCGGCGCGGTCACCGCCATCGCCCTGTCGCGCTGGTTCGGCACCGACGGCATGCTGTTCGGCTTCAGCACCGGCATCGTGGTGCTGGTCTTCATCGCCAAGGCGAAGGTCCTGGCGGAATATCCCTACAAGTTCGTCACCCCCTTCGCGGTGCTGCCCTATTTCCGCACCTACTGGCCGCTGGCGCTGGGCGGGCTGGTGTTCAACGCCGCGGTCTGGATCGACAAGTGGATCATGTGGTTCGCGCCGGAGCGCATCGTCGTCGGCGGCGCGCTGGCCACCCATCCCTACTATGACGGCGCGATGTTCCTGGCCTATCTGACGGTGGTGCCTTCGCTCGCGATGTTCCTGGTCTCGGTAGAGACCGCCTTCTTCCGGGTCTACCAGCGCTTCTACCGGGCGATCGCCCAGCACGCGACCTATGCCGAGATCGAGGACAACCGGCTGCGCATCGTGCGCACCCTGGCCACCTCGTCGCGCGACATCGCCATCCTGCAGGCTGCGGTCACCATGCTGGCGCTGTTCCTGGCGCCGGCGGTGATCGAGCTGACCGCCTCCAGCTTCCAGCAGATCGGCATCCTGCGCTTCGGCATCCTGGGCGCCTATTTCCAGGCGATGCTGCTGTTCCTCTGCACCCTGCTGGCCTATTTCGACCTGCGGCTGCCCAACCTGGGCCTGCAGACCCTGTTCCTGGTGACCAACGGGCTGTTCACCCTGGCCTGCCTGGAGGCCGGCTTCGAATATTACGGCTACGGCTTCTTCGCCTCCACCGTGGTGACCTGCGCGGTCGGCTTCGTGGTGCTTTCCCACGCGCTGAGCCGCCTGCCCTACCTCGCCTTCATCGGCTCGAACCCCAGCGTCGAATAGCGCGCGCGCCCGCCGGCTGCAGTTGCCTGCAGCAGGAGAATGCGTTACCGAAAACGTACCCATCGGTAGGACTCGCGAGTGTTCGCGGCGCTCCCCAGAACCGACAACTCGACATCGCCCGCAACCACGCAGTAGCTGCTTGTGGCAAGGTTCCCGCCATGACCTCTGTCCTTGGCCTTTCCTTCGGCTATCACGATTCAGCCGCTGCCATCGTCGTCGACGGGGTCCCCGTCGCGGCCTGCCAGGAGGAGCGCTTCAGCCGGTCGAAACATGACGGCGGCTTTCCCGGACGGTCGATCCTCCACTGCCTGGGCACGGCGGGCCTGCGCGACCGCGACGTCGATGCGGTCGCCTACTACGAGGATACGCGACTGAAGTTCGACCGCATCGTCAGGTCGTTCTGCAGGAACGTGGACCGCAACCCGGCCTATCTGGAGCATGTCACCAAGAGCTGGCTGGCAAACCGCAAGTTCGACCCGATGCGCTTCATCGGCGAATTCATGCCCGGCTTCCGCGGCCAGATGCATGCCTTGCCGCACCACCGGTCGCATGCCGCCTCCGCCTTCTTCTGCTCGCCCTTCGAGGAGGCGACCGTGATCGCCATGGACGGGGTGGGCGAGTACGAGACGACGACGGTCCATCGCGGCCGCGACCGGTCGATCGAGATGCTGTACGGCACGGAGCTGCCGAACTCCATCGGCCTGTTCTATTCCGCCTTCACCGCCTTCCTGGGCTTCGAGGTGAACGAGGGCGAGTACAAGGTCATGGGCATGGCCGGCTTCGGCCAGCCGCGCCACCTGGACGAGATGCGCAAGCTGGCCTGGCCGACGGAGGACGGGCTGTTCGCGATGGACAGCGCGGCCTTCGATTTCGAGGCGCCGGAGAACCGGCCCTATACCGACCGGCTGCTGGAGATCTTCGGGACGCCGCGGCCCGTGGGCGCGGATTTCGACCCCGGCATCGGCGAGGCGAACCCCAGCGCCTTCCAGGCCGAATGCCGCCGCCACGCCGATATCGCCGCCAGCCTTCAGCGCCATACCGAGGAGCTGATCCTGCACACGGTGCGCAGCGCCGTGTCCCGTTCGGGGTCCCGCAAGGTCTGCCTCGCCGGCGGCGTGGCGCTGAACTCGCTGGCCAATGCCAGGATCCTGCGGGAGGTCACGCCCGACCTCTACGTCCAGCCCGCAGCCGGGGATGCCGGCGGCGCGCTGGGCGCGGCACTGGACTATCACTGCAGCATTGGCGGCCCCCGGCCGGCCGCTCTGGAGAACGTCTATCTGGGCCGCGCCTATTCCGACGGCGAGGTGCTGGAGGCACTGCGGCGCTACAACCTGCCGCACCGCATCCTGAAGAACGAGACGGAAGTGATCGAGACGGCCGCCGACCTGATCGCCGGCGGCGCGGTGGTCGGCTGGTTCCAGGGCCGCTTTGAATGGGGGCCGCGGGCGCTCGGCGCCCGCAGCATCCTCGCCAACCCGGCGCTGCCCGGCATGCAGGAGACGGTCAACCGGAAGATCAAGTTCCGCGAGCCGTTCCGCCCCTTCGCCCCGTCCGTGCTGCCGGAAGCGGCCGGCACCTATTTCGAGATGTTCGGCGATCCGGGCCGGCCCGCCTGCCCGGAGGCGTTCATGCTGGCCGTCGCCCGGGTGCGGCCGGAGATGCAGGCACGGATCCCGGCGGTCACCCATGTCGACGGCACCGCCCGCGTCCAGGTCGTCAACCGGCAGGCCAACCCCCTTTATGCCGGGCTGATCGAGGCGGTGGGCCGGCGCACCGGCATCCCCATGGTGCTCAACACATCCTTCAACCTGAACGGGGAAGCGATGTGCGACAAGCCCTATGACGCCTTGCAGACCTTCACCTACAGCGAGATGGATGCACTGGTCATGAACCGCTTCCTGCTGGTCAAGGACGATCTGTGGTGAAGGCGGTCGTCCATCTGCCGGGCGATGTGCTGCCGCGGCAGGACGTGCGGCGGATCAGCTACATGATCCAGCGCCGCTTCGGGGCCGACCACGACCTGAGCTTCTGGGCGCCCGCCGACGCGGCGCCGGAATACGAGGCGCTGCTGGCGGACATGGACCTGGGGCCGGTGCAGACGCAGCGGGAGAACGAAGCCTATCGCGACGCGCAGGTCCGCGTCTTCGTCCAGAACCTGGCACCGGTTCCGGCCCGCTTCTGGTCCGATCAGCGGGCCTATTTCTGCATCGGCCGGATCCAGCGCTGGGAGGGGAAGAGCCCGATCTCGCTGATCAATCCCGCCACCTACACGCCGGCCGACCATCCGCATCTGGAGACCCACATCTTCAACCGGCTGAGCGGCCGGAAATGGGGCTTCGTCAACTTCCCCTACGGCTGCCTGTACATGGATCCGGAACTGGGCGAGATCCATCCGCTCGGCTACCGCATCACCGCGGACCTGGATGCGCTCGCCCGGCGCCCGGACAACCACAAGGTCGTCTGCATCTACGGCGGCTCTGCCGCCTTCAGCTGCTACTGCCTGGACGACGAGATGTTCGCCACACAGCTGGAAAGGCTGCTGAACGAACGGCATCCGGGGCTGACCTTCACGGTGCTGAACTTCGGCATGCACGACAATGTCGTGATGCAGGAGATGACCACGTTCTCCCTGTTTGCGCCGAAGCTGCGGCCGGACTTCGTGATCAGCCACAGCGGTCACAACGACATCTGGTACGGCCTGCAGGACGACCCCTATCTGCTGAACCACCACCAGATCATCTACCAGCGCCACGCGGAGCAATGGTCGAAGAAGCTGCATGACAGCGACGGCGCGATCCCCTTCATGTATTCCAACCGCCCCGACCTGCTGGAATTCAACCTGCCGCCGGGCATCCTGAAGGCGATCATGACCCGCTACCGGCAGTTCGACACCTATGTGCGGGCCTATGGCGGCCGCTTCGTGGTGGGCCTGCAGCCGGTGCTGCCGAGCAAGGGCGGCTTCGGGCCGATCGAGCGGGCGCATCTGGCAACCTTCAAGCGTTCGCCGGACGAAGTCGCCAACAAGTTCCGCCGGGCGCTGGTCTACACATACCAGAAGCTTTCCGAGGCGCTGGCGCAGGCCGACGACCTGGAGGTCGTCGACTTCCACAGGATCCTCGGCGAATATGGTGCAGACCGGGAACTGCTCTGGGATCATGTCCACAACAATCCGGATGGCGACAGGATGGTGGCGGAACGCTATGCCGACTGCCTGACCGCCATGCTGCGCTAGGCCGAAGATGGACGAGCTTGCCGAAACCTGCCGGGCCACCCTTGCCGACATCCGGCGCCGGGCCGCGCTGCCGGAGGAGGCACCCGATGCCGCCGCCATGGCCGGCCTCCTGCGGCGCTGCGAGGCGGAGGTGGCGGGCTGCATCCAGACCCTGCAGGACTGGAACGCGCGGCATCGCGATCTGGACTTCCTGAACGGTCCGCTCGCCGCCAATGCCGAGGCGGAGCGGAAGGCGGCACGCCTGCTTGCCGACCTCGCCGACGATGGCAGCGACCGCTATCGCTGGAGCATGCTGGCACTCTGCCTTGCCGGCGAAGGGCTGCTGACGATGGCGGGCCGGCATGCCCTGGCCCCGAACGAATACAAGGTCCGCCTGCCCTCCGCCTTCGTCTACGCGATGCAGTAGGCCGGCAGGGGCCGGCGACCGCCGTGGCCCTGCCGGTGCGACTTGCCCCCTGCCCGCCCCTGTCGGCTAAGATTGTCGGACAAAACCGGGACGTTCCGGCGAACCCGGAGCGACAAACCGACACTGACACTCTGGGGAGGAGCGAACGTGCAGCCGATTGCCATCACCGGCATGGGCGTGGTGTCCGCGCTCGGCAATGACATCCGGTCCCTTCACCGGGGCCTGACCGAAGGGCGGACGGCGATCACCGCCGCGCCCTGGGCCGGGCGGGCCGATGGCGACCGGGCCTGGAGCGGCGTAATCCGCGACTTCCGGCCCGGCGACTGGATGGACCCCAGGGTGGAGGAAGGCACCGACCTGTTCGCGCAGTTCGCGCTCGCCGCGGCCGAACAGGCGGTGGCGCAGGCCGGGCTCGGCGAACCGGACCCGGAGCGGACGGCAATCGTCCACGGCACCTCGATCGGCGGCGTGCGCGCGGTGATGAAGGCGCAGCACGAGCTGGACATGCGCGGGCCGGAGGCGGTGCCGCGCAAGACCATGATCCAGATCTGGCCGAACATGGCGTCGGCCCAGATGGCGATGCGCTGGAAGCTGCACGGGCCCTGCCTGACCGTGACCACGGCCTGCGCCTCCTCCCTCGATGCGATCGGCACCGCCGCCCGGCTGATCGACGCCGGCCTTGCCGATGTCGCGATCTGCGGCGCCACCGAGGGCGGCATAAGCCTGGCCGGCGGCGGCGCCGACGGCGATTTCGTGCCGGTGCTGTTCTACACCTCGATGCTCTACGGCATGGACGCGCCACCGTCGGAGGCGCACCAGGCGATGCTGCCCTTCGACGTGAAGCGCAAGGGCATCGTCGTCGGCGAAGGTGCCTCGATGATCGTGCTGGAGCGCGCCGACCATGCCCGCGCCCGCGGCGCGCAGGTGCATGGCTGGCTCTGCGGCTATGGCCAGTGCGCCGATGCCTATCACCCGTCCAGCCCGGACCCGTCCGGGCAATGGGAGGCGCGGGCGATGCAGCTGGCGATCGCCGATGCCGGCATCGAGGCGGCGGAGGTGCAGGCGCTGATCGCCCATGCCACCGGCACGCCGAAGGGCGACACGGCGGAGATCAATGCGATCAACAGGGTGCATGGCGGCCGCGGCCTGCCGGTTGCCTCGATTAAGGGCGCGCTGGGCCATCCCGGCGCCTCCTCCGGCGGCATGGGCATCATCACCGCGCTGCTGGGCATGGCGGAGGACAGCTTCCTGCCGACGGCGAACACCGACGAACCGGACCCCGACTGCGACTTCGAGGTGGTGACCGGCGCCGCGAAGCGGCAGCGCTACGATACCTGCCAGGTCAATGCCTTCGGCTTCGGCGGGCAGAACGCCTCCGTGATCGTCAGGGGGGCGTGATGCGGCTGACCATTGCCGAAGCCGTCGCGGTCCGCGCCCTGTCGCATCCCGACCGGGTGGCGATCCGCGAACTGGGCGGGCGCAGCCTGACCTATGCCGAGGTCTGGCGGCGGATCCTGGCGCTGGCCGCGCCGCTGGGCGATGTCCCGGCCGGCCCGCATGGCCGGATGGTCGGCCTGCTGCTGCCGAACGGCGCCGATGCCGCGCTCGCCTACCTGGCCTGCCAGGTCGCGGGGGTGACCGCCGTGCCGCTGAATTCCCGCCTGGCGGAGCCGGAACTGGCCTTCATCCTGGACGACAGCGGTGCCGGACTGGTGCTGACCGACGGTCCGCTTGCGGAGGTCGCAGGCAGGGTTGCCGGCGACCGCCGGGTGATCGCCACCGCCGACCTGCCGACGCCGGAGACCGCGGAACGGCCGCTGCTGGGCGAAGGCGGGCGCGGCGAGGCGCCGGCGGCGATCGCCTATACCAGCGGCACCACCGGCCTGCCGAAGGGCGCGATCTGGTCGAACGACCATTTCCTGGTGCAGATCATGCGCTGGGGCTGGGAGTTCGGCCTGACCGCCGGCACCGTGATGCTGGTGCCGGGGCCGCTGTTCCACCTGTCCTATTGCGGCCTGACCCTGGGCGCCCTGTGCATGGGCGCGCGGGCGGACATCATGCCGGCCTTCGATCCGGCCGCGGCCCTGGATGCGTTCTGCGACGATGCCGCCTTCGCCTTCCTGGTGCCGGCGATGACCGGCGCGATCCTGGAGGCATGGGCCGCAAGCGGCGAACCGGAGGTGACCGCCGCCCGCTTCATCATTTCCTCCGGCGCCCCGGGGCCGCTGGCGATGACGCAGAAGGCGATGCGGATGTTCCGCCATGCCCGGGTGGCGGAGGCCTATGGCTGGACCGAGGGCGGCTGGTGCACCTTCGAGGTAAAGGACCCCGCAACCCTGCTGGCGCATTCCGTCGGCTGGCCGACCTTCGGCAACGAGGTGCAGGTGTTCGGCGCCGACGGCGAACCGGCACCAATGGGCGAACCGGGCGAGGTGGGGGTGAAGAGCCTGACCCATTTCGGCGGCTATCTGGGCCGGCCCGAGGCGACGGAGGCCGCCTGGCACCGCGGCTACGCCATGTCCGGCGATATCGGCATCTGGCAGCCGGACGGCCGGCTCTGCATCGTCGACCGCAAGAAGGACATGATCATCACCGGCGGCGAGAACGTCTATACCGCGGAGGTGGAGCGCATCCTGCACGACCATCCCCAGGTGCTGGAGGCCGCGGTGGTCGGCCTGCCCGACGAGCGCTGGGGGGAGCGGGTCTGCGCGATGGTCGTGATCCGCGACGCAGGCCTCGATCCGGCGGAGCTGACCGCCTTCTGCCGCAGGAACCTGGCCGCCTACAAGGTGCCCAAGCAGATCGAGATCCGGCCCGAACTGCCGCGCAACTCCATGGGCAAGGTGCAGAAGTTCCGCATCGTCGAGGCGCTGTCGGGGGCGGGCTGAGGGGAAGCGCAACGGCTCCGCCCCTCATTCCCTGATCGTCACAGCCGGGCTTGTCCCGGCTGTCCATGTCGAGCGCGGATCTCAATCGATTGAGGTCGCGGAACGATGGACCCGCCCAACAAGTGCGCGGGTGTCCGGTTGAGCATGGCCAGTATGCACTCGAGGCGGCAACTTTGCTGGGCTTGCGGAGCCAAGTGCTGACGCCGCACAGGGATGCCCCTGCGTTCTCCCAATCATCGTCACCACCGCGCTCGTCGCGGTGGTCCATGGTGCCGCCAGGTTCAATAAGGGCCTGATCCTATTGAGGCGCGGCCCGATGGATGCGCGGGACAAGCCCGCGCATGACGAGATTATTTAGCGAATGAGGCCCGAGAACAGCACTCAACCGGACGGCACTGCAACAAGTGCGCGGGTGACGCAGGTGGTGGCTGGAACGCCGGCCTCCTCAATGCTCCGCCGGTGCCAGCCCGGCAAGCTTGAGCGCCTTCTTCTTCGCCGCCTCCATGTCGTAATGCTTGCGGGTGACGATGCGCTGGGCGTAGAGGCCGCCGCCGGCCTGCAGGTTGGTAACGAACTTCCAGCCGCCATAGGCGTCCGCGGTCAGGTCGCGGATGGCGTGGAACAGGCGCATGCGGTACTCGCCGTCTTCCGCCGGCCCGACGCCGGTCGCCATGTACTTGCGCACCAGGGCCCCGACCTCGTTGTTCTCCAGGTCGGCGATGCCGGGCGCGGTCAGCACCGAACCGCCGGCGATGTCGTGCAGGTGGCGGCACATCAGGTTGTAGTTCGCCGCGCCGTGATACTTGCCGGCATTGGTGTACAGCTCGTCGGGGAAGGCGGCGCCGTCCTCGCCGATCTTGCAGTTGGCGATCGCCGCCTCCAGCGCCGCCCGGATCAGGGTGGCGTGGATGATCATCTCGGTGATCTTCTCGCGAATATGTCCTTCCTTCGCCAGGCCGTTCGCCTCCGCGATCAGCTGCGCGAAGCCGACCAGTTCGTCCGCCTCGTCGGCCAGGAAGGCCAGGCCGCCCAGCCGCTCCCACAGCCCCAGGGAATGGGCAAAGACGGCGGCGAACTTCGTCTCGCCGTCCAGGAAGATGCGCTCGTTCGGCACGAAGACGTCGTCGAAGATGACGAAGCCTTCCGGGAAATTGTGGGTGGCGGAGATCGGGAAGCTGCGCATGTCCTCGTGGCGGGGGGCGTAGGTCGTGTTGACGATCTTCACGCCCGGCGCGTTCACCGGCACGGCGCAGGCGATGGCGTAATCCTCCTCGCCCGGCTTCATCGCCTTGGTCGGGATGGTCAGCAGCTCATGGCTCAGCGAGGCGCCGGTGATGTGCAGCTTGGCGCCGCGGATCACCACGCCGTCGTCGCGGCGCTCCACCACCCTTGTATAGGCGTCCGGATCGGTCTGCTTGCCCGGCGGCAGCGACCGGTCGCCCTTGGCGTCGGTGATGCATTCGGTGATGCGGGTGTCGGCCGCCTGCATCTCCGCCACCCATTTGCGCATCCGCTCCGCATAGACCGGGAACTGGTCGCCGATCCGGCCGGCCACCGTGGTGACCGTCATCAGCGACTGGTAGGTGGTGTTGGCGACGATGTCCGCCTGATGCAGCAGCGGGATGCGGTCGCGCAGCTCGGTCGCGGAACGCGGGATCGACATCATCGCGTTCACCGCGCCGGGCGCCGGATCGTAGAAGCTGTCATAGCAGTCCGCGATCCGGTCGAGCGAGGCGTTGAGCTGCGGATGCGCCGCCACGTCCGGCACCCGCTCGCCTTCGAAATAGGTTTCCCGCCCGTCGTTCAGCGAGGCCTTGTACTGCGCACCGGTCATCATGGTCGGGGCGTCCTCCCACCTTGTGATTTTCTTTGGCTGTTTCTCATTGGTCCGACCGATGGTGCCCTATCCGGTCCCTCATCGCCAGATCCCGTCGGGCAATATTGTCGGACAGTCGGGCAGGTCAGCCGGCCGCGCCGCGCAGGATGGCCACCACCTCGTCCGGCATCGGCACCGCGCGGATGCGACCGGGATCGTCGGGATCGCGGGCGGTCCAGACCCGGGTCTCGTGGGCTTCCACGGATTTCGTGCCGTTCCGGCTCAGGACGTGGCGCACCTGGAAGCTGGAGCGGCTGAGATCCGCGATCTCGCTGTCGATCGCAACCTCGTCGCCGAACTTGCAGGGCGCGAAGAACTCGCCCCCGGTCTTCACCATCGGGATGCCCAGGATGCCGTACTTCGCCGTCCATTTGATCTTCACCATGCCGAAGCCGGTGGAGAGCAGCCGGTCGGTGGAGGCGTCGAACATCGCGAAATAGCGCGGATAGAAGACGATCCCGGCCGGGTCGCAATCGCCCCATTCGATCTGCAGTTCGCGCCTGTTCGTCAGCATGGACGGTTCCCTCCCTTTGCGCCGGATGCGGGCCACATCTTGCCCGGGGGCAGCGAATGCCGGCAAGGCGGGAGCGGGCCGCTACGCGGATCCGCCGCGGCCGGCGCGGAAATCGCGCGGCGCGGTGCCGAAGGCGCGGCGGAAAGCACGGCTGAAATGGGCGGCGTCGCTGAAGCCCCAGCGATAGGCGATCTGTGAGACCGGCGTGCCGTCGGCGGCCGCCAGCGCCTCCCGGCAGCGCAGCAGGCGCTGGTGCCAGATCCAGCGGTCGGCGGTCCAGCCGCTGCCGGCGAACAGGCGGTGCAGCTGCCGGCCGGAGATTCCGACCGCTGCCGCCACCCGTTCCGGCGACAGCTCCGGATCGGCCAGGTTCTTCAGGACATGGCCGGTCACCCGCGACAGCAGCCGGCGGCGATGATCGTCGCCGCCGCCCGCCGCGACCGGCTCCAGCGCGACGGCGAGCAGTTCCAGGGTGGCCTGCAGCACCTGGCCCTGCTGGCCTTCGGGCAGCGCATTGTCCGGCTGCGCCAGAAAGCGCAGATGGGCCGCCAGCAGTCCGGCCACACCGGCACCCGCATCCACCGACCGGCCGGTCAGGTCGCGGGCATTGGGCAGCAGGGCATCCAGCGCCGCCTGCGGCAGAAGCAGGGTCAGCTTGCGCAGGCGGCCGGGCACCTGGAAGTCGATCGGCCGCGTGGTGTCCCACAACAGGAAGCGGCCGGGCGACAGCTCCGCCTCCTGCCCGCCCTGCGCGATCCGTTCCCGTCCCTCCAGGACGTAGAGCAGGCCGTAGCCGGCACGTTCGGTGCGCGCGATTTCGACCCGCCCGCGCCGGCCGCGGCAGGGGTCGCAGGCGCAGGCCAGGATCTCCGCCCGGCCCAGGGCCTGCCGGCGGATCCGGCCGTCGAAGGCCGGGTCGCGGCTGGACGGCAGGTCCCAGGCGCAGTGGGTCGCGCTGACCGCCTCGCGCCAGGCCGCGTACTGGCGCGGACGGGCGATGCCGATCGTGCTGAAACGCTCCCCGCCTTGCGCAGGCGGCGCGGCGGCGGCCATGCCCCGTCTCCTCCCGAAAGTTCCGGGCCGGCCGTTATCCCCGGCCTGGCATCCATCCCTTATCGCATGACCTGCCCGCGCCGTCTTCCCGTCCGGCGATCCGCGGCAGTCTGGGTCAAGCTTTCCGTCGCGGCGGGGCAAGACCGTGCCGGCAGCGGCCTGCAGGATCGGCGGTCAAGGACCGGCATCCCGACCGGCCCGCATCGGAGCAAGGAGTGAGACGCCCATGAACGCCGCCACGACAACCGACGACAATCCCGCCGACATCCTGTGCCGTGCCGACGACATCGCCTGGATCGGCTTTGCCCCCGGGATCGACTACAAGGTGCTGCGCACCAGCGCGGAGACCGGCACCTGGACGGTGATGTTCCGCTGCGCCAAGGGCTCGGAATTCCCGCCGCACTACCATCACGGCGCCGGCGAATACCTGATGACCAAGGGAGTGATGGACTATCGCGCCGGCACCGCGAAGGCCGGCGACTATGGCTACGAGCCGCTCGGCGTCTATCACGAGAGCACCCGCTTCCTGGAGGATTCCGAGCTCCTGTTCACCAACCACGGCCCGGTCGCCTTCGTGAACCCGGACATGTCGATCCAGATGCTGCTGGACTGGAAGTTCTTCGCCGACGCCGCCGCGCAACAGAAGGCGGCGGCCTGAGCGGCATCCGCCTGTCCCGGCCGCCTGGCGTTGCCGCGGCCGGGGCACCCTAGGCGGCAGACGTACGCGCCGGATGCCGCAGTTCCGGCGCCAGGCCGGCGCCCATCATGTCGATGAAATTGTCGCGGTAGAAACGCTCGACCGTACGGGACGGCGTATCGCGCAGGCTTTCGTCGAAGCGCTTGCAGGGGTTCCGCCCGCCCTCGATATGCGGGAAGTCGGAGGAGAACATCGCCACCTCCGGCCCTGCATTGGCGATGATCCAGCCGGCATCCTCGTGCGGATAGGGCGCGGCGCGGAACTGCCGGCGGACGATCTCCGACGGCTTCGCGGTCAGCTTCTGCAGCCGTTCCTCGTTGCGCATGAAGGCATGGGCGGCGGAATCCATCGCCCGCATCCAGCCCGGCAGCCAGTTCGCGCCCAGCTCGATGGCGCCCCATTTCAGGTTCGGGAAGCGGTCGAAGACGCCGTCGAAGATCAGGGTCGCGGCGGTCTGCATCACCGCCTCCGGGATCGGCATGTAGCTGACGGAGGTGAAATTGTCGTCGCCGCCGTGGAAGTCCGGCACCGGCGGCAGGCCGTTCTCCTTGTAGACCGGGTTCAGCTTCTCCTCGCCGCCGACATGGAACAGCACCGGCAGCCCGGCCTCCTGCGCCAGCGCCCAGAGCGGGTCCAGGCCGACATGGCTGGGGCTGTGCCTCTGCGGGCATTTCGACGGCACCATCAGCCCCTTCGCCCCCAGCCGGATCGCCGCCTCCGCACAGGCCCGCGCCCGGTCGAAATCCTCCAGCGGCACATAGGCGGTGGCCAGTAGCCGCCGGTCGATGCTGCAGAAGTCCGTCATCATCCGGTTGTGGGCGCCGGCGGCGGCGTAGCACAGCTCCATGTCGTCGGACTGGTCCAGGCCGAAATTGCCCAGGCAGAAGGTGGTGAAGACCAGCTGGCTGGCGAAGCCCATATAGTCCAGCGCCTCGCTGCGGTCGGCGCGGATGAAGGCGCCATGCGCGTCGTAGTTCTTGCGCAGCATGACATTCTCGTTCGCAGCGGCGCGGAAGTCGGGGTCGGCGTGATGCCCGATTGCCGCCGCGACCGCCTGTGCCTGCTGCGCCGCCAGCGCCCGGTATTGCGGCCGCTCATGCAGCCGCTCCCGCATGCGCGCCTCCAGATAGGGATCCAGGCAGTCGGCCGTCTCCATCAGGTGGCTGTCGGCATCGTGGATCAGGCGGTCCCCGGCATAGGACATCTCATTCTCCCGTCGTTCCGGCGCTGGCGCCGTTACCTACCCCTCCACCGCCACTTTCATGTTCGCGCCGCGCTCGATCACGAAGTTGCGGTCCAGGAAGACTTCCGAATGGGTCAGCTCGGACTGGCTGATCAGGATCGCGGTGTTGGTGCTTTTCAGGCCCGAGATCACGTCGGAGAGGCGCTGCGCGAGCGCCGGTGCCACCCCTTCGAACGGCTCGTCGAGCAGCAGCAGGCGGGTGCCGGCGGCGAGCGCGCGGCCCAGGGCGACCAGCTTCTGCTGGCCGCCGGAGAGCAGCAGCGCGCGGCGGTCGGCCATCTGGCGCAGCTCCGGCATCGCGCCATAGACCGCCTTCAGCCGCACCTCGCCGTCCAGTTCGCGGGTGACCCAGGTCGGCAGCAGGATGTTCTCCTCCACCGTCAGGTCGGGGATCAGGCCGCGATCCTCCGGCATGTAGCCGATGCCCAGCGCGGCGCGGTGATGCACCGGCACCTTCGTCAGGTCGACCCCGTCCAGGCTGACCCCGCCCTGGCCTGCCCGCACCATCCCCATGATCGCCCGCATCGCCGTGGTCTTGCCGGCGCCGTTGCGGCCCGACAGGCCCACCATCTCGCCGCGCATCACCTCCAGCGAGAGGCCGCGCAGCGCCTCTACCGAGCCGATGCGCACATGCAGGCCGGAGACCTTAAGCATCGCCGCCTCCCCCGCCGTCCTGCTCGGGCGTCCCGTTGCCGGTCCCGCGGGCTGTGCCGGTGACGTATTTCTGCACCGCCGGGTCGGACAGCACCTCGTCGGGGGCATCGTCGGCGATGATCTCGCCGGCATAGAAGGCCAGCACCCGGTCGGCATAGCGGGTGACGATGTCCATGTCGTGTTCCACGAACAGCACCGCGACCTCGCTGCCGTCATCGCTTTCCAGGGCCGCCATCACCCGGTCCATCAGCGGGAACTTCTCCTCCGTGGAGACGCCGCTGGTCGGCTCGTCCAGCAGCAGCACCCGCGGCCGGCGGGCCAACGCCATGGCGATGTCGATCAGCTTGCGCACGCCGCCCGGCAGTTCGTTCACCGGCTGGTCGGCATAGCCCTCCAGTTCGAAGCGGGCCAGCATCGCATGCGCCGCCGCCAGCGCGGCGCCGCTGCGGGCAGAGCCGAAGAAGGCGCCGATGCCGCGCGGCGCCGCACCCTCGTGACCGGAACCGCCGGCACCGACCGCGACCAGAAGGTTTTCCAGCGGGGTCATCGGCTCGCAGAGCTGCGGAATCTGGAACGAGCGGCAGACACCGAGCCGGGTGATCTGGCGCGGCCCCAGCGCGGTGATGTCGCGGCCGGCCAGGGTGATACGGCCGGCATCGGGCTTCAGGTAGCCGGTCACCATGTTCACGAAGGTGGTCTTGCCGGCGCCGTTGGCGCCGATCAACGACAGCCGCGCGCCGGCCGGCACCGTGACGTGGATATCGGATGCGGCGACCACGGCGCCGAAGCGCTTCTGCAGGCCATGCGCCTCGAGCACCGGGCCGGCGGCAGCCGGCGCCGGCGGGGCCTGTTCTTCCGCCTCGCTCATTCCCGCCCCTCCGCGCGCAGGGTGCGCCGCCGGCCCAGGCGGCTCCAGAGCGAGCCGATGCCGTTCGGCAGGAACAGCATCACCAGCAGCAGGAAGGCGCCGAGGAACAGCTGCCAGCTCTCCGGGAAGTACTGGTTGGCGAAGGAGCGCACCAGCTCCGTCGCCAGGGCGGCCAGGAACACCGCACCGACCGAGGCATGCCCGGCCAGGATGGCGATGAAGACGAACTCGCCGGAGGTGGTCCAGTAGCTGAAGAAGGGGTCGATATGGCCCAGCGCGAAGCCGTTCAGCACGCCACCGATGCCGCCCAGGGCCCCGGCGATGGTGAAATTGCGCACCGTCACCCAGAACACCGATGCGCCCAGATACTCGACCCGCAGCTCGTTTTCCCGCACCGCCTGCGCCAGCAGCCCCGCCATCGAATCGAAATGCAGCCGCGACAGGCCCGCAGCCGTCACGGCGACCACGACGGCCACGACATAGAGGGCATAGTCGGACTGCGCCACATCCGGCGCCCAGCCCAGATAGGTCGGCTCCGGCACGTTGAAGCCGTCGGAGCCGCCGATCGCCGTCAGCTTCGCCAGCACGCCGTACAGCACCATCGACAGCGCCATGGTCAGCATCGCGAAGAAGATGCCGCGATAGCGTGCGATCAGCGGCGCCACGATGCCGGAGATCACCATGCCGGCGACCGCGCCGACCGCCAGCAGCACGAAGATGTCGGTGACCCCGCCGCGGGCGGCCAGCAGGCCGGCGCCATAGGCGCCCAGGCAATAGACCAGCCCCTGGCCGAAGGAGACCAGGCCGCCGCGCATCAGGTGCACGATGCCCAAAGCCACCAGACCGTAGGCGCCGGCCTTGGTCATGGTGAACAGCAGCCAGGCCGGCAGGGCGAGGCCGAGCAGGATCAGCGCGACCGCGGCAATCACCGCCATCAGCGCCGTCAGCAGCGCCGCGCGCAGGGGGGAGGCGCTCATATCTTCCGCGCCTGCACGCGCTGGAACAGGCCCTCGGGCCGGAACACCAGCACCAGAACCATGACCATGTAGATGATGAAGATCTCCGCTTCCGGCAGTTCGTAGACCGCGAAGGAGCGCGCCAGGCCGACGATCACCGCGCCGATCGCGGCACCCGGGATGCTGCCCAGGCCGCCGATGATGACGACGGCGAAGCTGACCACGATGACGCTGACGCTGACACCGGGCTGCACGGAGATCAGCGGGCTGGTGAAGGCGCCGCCCAGTGCCGCCAGGAAGATGCCGATGCCGAAGGCCAGCATGTAGATGCGGGCGACATTGACGCCCATCCCGGCGCTGACCTCCGGGTTGTGGATCACCGCCACGACGACCTTGCCGATCCGGGTGCGGTTCAGCCAGAGCCAGACGCCGAGGCCGCAGACGATCGCCAGGACGATCAGCAGCAGGTCGTAGCCGACATAGAACAGGCTGCCGATCTCGACATTGCCGAACAGCTGCCGCGGCTGGAAGACATAATAGGGCTGCACGCCCCAGATCAGCTTGGTGACATCTTCCAGCATCAGGAAGACGGCATAGGTCACCAGCAGGATCACCACCTCGTCGCGGCCGTAGAACAGGCGCAGCAGGCCGCGTTCCAGGATCGGCGCGACGATCACCGCCACCGCGATGGCCGACAGCAGCATTGCCAGCAGGCTGAAGCCGCTGGGCAGGCCGAGCCCGGCAAAGAACGGCACGAAGACGGCGGCGGCATAGGCGCCCACGGCGTAGAGCCCGCCATGGGCGAGGTTCAGGATCCGCAGGACGCCGAAGATCAGGGTCAGGCCGAGCGCGACGATGAACAGCCATGAGGCATAGATCAGGCCGTCGACGACGATCGTCAGGACCTGGTTCATGACCATCCCCGCCCGGAACAGAGGGGGACGGCCGGGTGGCGGCCGCCGGCATCTCTGCCGGCGGCCGCCTGCCGCACCGTCACTGCGGTCCCGGCGCGCGGGCCGCCTAGTCGCTGCATTCGGCGCCCGGGAACCCGGCGTTGATCCAGTCGACGCTCTTGGTGCCCGGCGGCGGGTTCACGCAGCGCGCGTCGAAACGGATCACGTCGCCGAGGATCACCTCGCCATCGTCGTTCTTCATGGTGGTGCCGAAGCCGATCGGCTGGATCGCCTGGTGGCCGTTGCCCAGCACCATCTCGATCCTGCCGCCGGGGCTTTCCCAGCTCAGGCCCTTCAGCGCGGCGGCCAGTTCCTCGTCGGTCGGCTTCTTGCCGCCATTGGCTTCCATCGCCTTCTCGACCGCGGCCTTCAGGCCCAGCAGGGCCTGCGCCATGCGATAGGGGGCCTGTACCGGGAAGACGTCATAGGTCTTCTTGTAGTTGTCGAACCACCACTTGTTCAGCTCCGTCTCCGGCGCCATGAAGCCGTAGGCGCCGCGGGCGCCGACGATCACGCCTTCCGGCATGTTGCCGCCCAGCGGCGGCATCACATGGTCGCCGGCGGAATAGACCACCTGGCTGCGCTGGTAGAGGCCGCGCGGCAGGGCCTGCAGGGTCATCGCCTGCAGGTCGCCTCCCCAGAGCGAGGAATGCACCACGTCCGCGGGCTTCTGCATCAGGGCGGAGATCTCCGTGCCGTACTGGCCGGCGCCGAAGGCGGGATAGAGTTCGGCCACCACCTCGGCATCGGGATAGATCTGGCCCATCGCCGCCTTGAAGTCGGTCCAGCTGTCATGCCCCCAGGCATAGTCCTGGTTGATGCCGGAGTAGGTCTTGACCTCCTTGCCCTTCTTCTTGAGGTAGCGGGCCAGGCCGACATTGTCCTGTGTCGCATGGGCGGCGGTGCGGAACACGTAGTTGTAGTCGCCCTCCTCGAAGACACGCGGCGTGCCGCAGTCGTAAAGGATGGTGAACTGCTTCAGTTCCTCCGCCACCGGCGCGATCGCCAGGCAGTCGCCGGAGGAGACATAGCCGACCACGGCGTCCACATTCTCGCGCTGCGCCAGGTTGCGGAACTCCTGCACCTGGGTGGAGGCGCCGCCGGCCTCGTCGATCACGACGGGCTCGATGGTCAGGCCGCCGAAGCCCTTCTTGTCGTAGGGCGCCGGCACCTCGCCCGCGTTGAGCTTCTCCACCAGCATCTTGCCGCCGTTCCAGGCCGGCACGCCGAAGCTCTGCGCCGCCTGACCGGACAGGAAGGTCACGATCCCGACCTTGAAGGTGTCATCGGCCGCATGTGCCGGCAGGGCCATGGCCAGGGCCGCGACACTGCCCACCAGCGCCGCCGCCAGCCCGCGGCGCGGCAGAATCGTCTTGTCAGGTTCCGGCATCTTGTCCTCCCTTTCTCGGCGGCTCCGGCGGCGGATCGTCGCTCCGCCATCCCGTACCAGCCTTGTCGTGACGCTTGCCGTGCCGCTGCCGAGGGCACGACCTGCGGCAGTATGGATAGGATCCCTGCCTGGAGCAATCATCTGTCCGCCGGCCGATCGGCCCCGCCACCGCGGGCAAGCGAAGCGGCGTAAGGCAAATCTCAACGCTTTGCCGTCACGATCGGCAGTGGAAAGTCGAGACCAGGGCCGCCCCGCCGGACGGGTCGGCATGCCACGGGCATCCCCCGCAGCCACCAGAGGCGATCCGGTACGGTGAACACCGATCTGCCGATATTCATCGGCCTCTTCGCCATCACGATCTACTTCCTGAGCCAGCGGCGCCGGCTGTCCGGCGTCGTGCGGGGCAGCGCAACCTATATTTCCGCCGGGCTGATCCTGCTCTCCCTCTCCGGCCTGCTCGACCCCCTCTTCCTGGGCTCCAAGCCGTTCCTGCCGCTCCTCGACGAGACCGTCATCAGCAACGATCTCCTGACCTGGTTCGGCTACACCCCCGGGCTGATCCTCGTGGTCTTCGGCCTCTACAAGTGGCTGCCGGCCCTGTTTCGCCTGGACGAGGAGATCCGCCGCCGCGAGGCCGCGGAGCTGGACGCCCGCCGCCAGGCGGTGGAACTGATGGAAGCGAGCCTGCAGGCCGACCTCGCCAACCGGGCGAAGGGCCGCTTCCTGGCCCATATGAGCCATGAGCTGCGGACGCCGCTGAACGCGATCATCGGCTTTTCCGAGATGCTGAAGCTGGAGCCCTTCGGCCCGCTCGGCGATCCGCGCTATGCCGGCTATGTCAACGACATCCACCGCTCCGGCCATCACCTGCTGCACCTGGTCAACGACGTGCTCGACCTGTCGAAGATCGACGCCGGGCTGGAGCAGCTGGAGGAGACGCCGATGGCCCTGGGCGCGGTGACGGAGGAGGTGGAGCGGCTGTTCCTGCCCGGCTTCCGCAAGGCACGGGTGGCGCTGCATGTCGACCATGACAGCCTGCGCCAGATGCTGCTGTTCGACCGCACCAAGCTGTCGCGGGTGCTGATCAACCTGCTGGGCAACGCGATGAAATTCACCCCGCAGGGCGGCACGGTCTGGCTGTATGGCAGCAGGGTACCGGGCGGTGGCATGACGATCACCGTACAGGACAACGGCGTCGGCATGACGGCCGAGCAGCAGCAGGTCGCCCTGACCGCCTTCGGCCAGGCGGACAACCGCATCAGACGCGACAACGAGGGCAGCGGCCTTGGCCTGCCGATCGTGAAATCCCTGGTGGAACTGCATGGCGGCAGCCTGGGCATCGACAGCGAACCGGGCCGCGGCACAAGGGTGACGATCCTGGTGCCGCCCGACCGGCTGCTGTCGGCAGCGGAGGACGCTTCGCCCAGCGAGCTGCGCCAGGCCCTGCCAAGCGCCGGCTGAACTGTCTTCGGGCTTGCCCCGCCGCGGCGCAGCCGGCATCCATGTCGGCGCCGACCGCGACAGGGAGGACCAGATGCAGCAGGCAGCGGGGCAGAAGCCCAACCGGATCCACAGCGCCATCGCCACGCGCGGCATGGCCTTCGGCACCTGGGTGCAGATGGCGGCGCCGGAAGTGGCGGAGCTCGCCGCGGCAAGCGGCCTGGACTTCGTCATCGTCGACATGGAGCACGGCTCGTTCGGCATCGCCGAGGCGGCGGGCCTGATCCGCGCGGTGCAGGCCGGCGGCGCGTCGCCGCTGGTGCGGGTGCCCGACCACGACCCGACCGGCCTCCTGAAGGTGCTGGACGCCGGCGCCGCCGGCGTGCTGGTGCCCGGGGTCGAAACGGCAGAGCAGGCCGCCGCCATCGTCGCCGCCACCCGCTTCGCGCCGGAGGGCAGGCGCGGCGCCTGCCCCGCGACCCGCGCCACCTGGCACGGGCTGGTGGACTGGCCCGACCACCTGGCCTGGGCGCGGGAAAACATCGTGACCATCCTGATCGTCGAGAACCTGGAAGGGGTCCGCAATGTCGAGGCGATCCTGCAGGTGCCCGGCATCACCGCGATCGGTGTCGGCATGTTCGACCTGGCCCAGGCGATGGGTCATGGCGGCGATATCGCGCATCCCGCGGTGCAGGCCGAGCTTGCCCGCCTGGCCGGCCTGATCCGGGGCGCCGGCATCGAGGTCTTCTCCGCCACCTTCGACAGCGCCCCCGACCGGGTCACTGCGGCGACCCGGCACTGGCAGGGGCTGGGCTGCCGGATCTTCGCCGCCAGCGCCGACCGGATGATGCTGGCCACCGGCTTCCGCGCCGTCGTCGCGGCGACGGCGGCGGGCAGCGGCACCTGACCCTGGCCGGGTCGATACCGACGGCCGGAACTGTCATCAAACCGTCGCAAAGCACGTCTACCTTCCGCCCCCTTCCCGACAGGACAGAGCGGAGACGGACCATCCCATGAAGGCGGACCTTGCCATCGTCGGCGCCGGCATCGTCGGCCTGGCCCATGCGCTGGCAGCCGCCCGACGCGGTCTGCGGGTGGTGGTGATCGACCGCGACCGCGCCGCCAACGGCGCGTCGATCCGCAATTTCGGCTTCGTCACCGTCACCGGCCAGCGGCAGGGCCAGGTTCATGAGCGGGCGATGCGCGCCCGCGACATCTGGCTGGAGGTGGTGGCGGAGACCGGCCTGCCGGTGCTGCAGCTCGGCCTGCTGGTCGCCGCCCACAGCCCGGAAGCAGTCGCCGTGCTGGAGGCGTTCCGCGCAACCGAGATGGGCGAAGGCTGCGCGCTGCTGACCGCGGAGGAGGCACGCATCCATTGCCCCGCTCTGGCCCCGGCCGGACTGGCCGCCGCGCTGTGGAGCCCGCACGAGCGCCGGGTCGAGGCGCGGGAGGCGCTGCCCGCGATCGCCCGCTGGCTGGCGGAGCGGCATGGCGTGTCCTTCCGCTTCGGCTGTACCGCGCTGGCGGCGGAGCCGGTGGGCAACGGCTGGCGGCTGGTGACCGATGCCGGGCCGGTCGAGGCCGGCGCCCTGGCGGTCTGCACCGGGGATGCCTTCCAGGGCCCGTTCGCCGACCGCATCGCCGGCTTCGGCCTGACCCGCTGCAAGCTGCAGATGAGCCGGCTGGATGCCGCCACCGGACGCATGCCGGACCTGCCCTGCGCGGTGATGTCGGATACCAGCCTGGTGCGCTACGACGGCTATGCCAGCCTGCCGGAGGCCGCGGCGCTGCGCCGGCGCCTGGAGCGGGAGGTGCCGGAGACCCTGGCCCATGGGGTCCACCTGATCTGCGTGCAGAGCGCCGATGGCAGCATCGTGGTCGGCGACAGCCACGATTACGGCGATACCCTGGACCCGTTCTTCCGGCGGGAGGTGGAGGCGCTGTATCTCGACGAACTGCGTCGCACCCTGGAACTGCCCCCGCTGCTGCCGACGGAAAGCTGGATCGGCATCTATGCCTCGCATCCCGACCATGTCGCCATCGTCGATGCCCCGGCCCCGGCGGCGCGCATCGCGATCGTCGCCAGCGGCACCGGGATGAGCACCGCCTTCGCCATCGGCGAAGAGGTGGTGGCCGACCTCTTCGACTGAACGGGACCAGGATGTTGGAAAACGGAAGCCTGCAGGCAGTGGTCTTCGACTGGGCCGGCACGATCGTCGACCATGGCAGCCTGGCGCCGATGGGCGTCTTCGTGGAGGCGTTCCGCCGCTTTGGCGTGGATATCGAGGTGGCGGAGGCCCGCGCGCCGATGGGCCGGGCCAAGTGGGACCATATCAAGGCGGTGGGCGCGCAGCCCCGCATCGCCGCCGCCTGGCGGGCCGCGCATGGCCGCGACTTCAGCGATGACGATGTCGACCGGATCTACGAGGTCTTCGTGCCGCTGAACGTGGCGGTGGTGACCGACCATGCCGACCTGATCCCCGGCGCGGCGGAAACGGTGCGGCGCTTGCGCGGCCGCGGCCTGAAGATCGGCTCCACCACCGGCTATACGCGGGAGATCATGGCGCCATTGCTGCCGCTGGCGGCGGCGCAGGGCTTCACCCCCGACAGCCTGGTCTGCGCCGGCGACCTGCCGCAGGGCCGGCCGACCCCGGCGATGATGTACCGCACCTTCCTGGACCTGCAGGTCTGGCCGGCCGCAACCTGCGTGAAGGTCGACGATACCCCCGCCGGCATCGGCGAGGGGCTGGCGGCCGGCTGCTGGACGATCGGCGTCGCGGTGACCGGCAATGCCTTCGGCCTGTCGCTGGCCGATACCCGGGCCCTGGCACCGGCCGATTTCGCCGCCCGGCGCGCCGCCGCGGTGTCGGAACTGGCCCGCGCCGGCGCGCACTACGTCATCGACGGTGTGGCGGACCTGCTGCCGGTGATCGACGCGATCGAGGGCCGGCTGCGTCGGGGCGAACGGCCGTAGGATTCGGGCCCGCGCCATCGCCTATTGCCCTTGCCCCCTACGGTCGCCCTTGGCCTTGAGCCAAGGGCCCATTCCGCCAGCCAGGCCGCGCCGCAAGAGGAATGGATCCCGGGTCAAGCCCGGGATGACAGCTCAGTCTACAGCTTCCCGCCGCCGGGCACGCCCTCGACCTTTGCCTGCAGACGGCGCAGGCCGCGCAGCCAGCGGTCATAGTCGGCGCGCGCGCAGTGCCCGACGGCGGATCGGCTGTTCTGCCGGACCTGTGCAGGATCCCGGCCGGGCCTACCACGCCACACGGAGCCCGATGCGGCCGCCGAAGCCGGCGCCGCTGTCGCCGTCGATGCGGAAATCGTAGCTGCCCGAAGCGGAGATGCCGACCTGGGGCGCAAGGCGGGCGGCGACCCCGGCACCCATTTCGAGCCAGCGTCCGCCGAGATCCGTGGAGAGGGTCAGCGGATGCGCACCCGCGAGCGAGGTATAGGTGGCCTCCGCATCGGCAGCGAAGCCCTGCCACAGATCGCCGCGAAGCCAGGCCGACAGCGGCTGCATCCCCTGCCGTGACCAGTCGCGGGCAAACTGCAGTCCGAACCGGGTGAAGGCGGTGTCCGAGGGGCGGTAGTCGACCTGACCGTACTGGTCCGACACATTGTCGAACCGCAGCCCCTGGTACAGGAACTGGACCTGCGGATCGGCCGTCCAGCCGCCGGGCAGCCCGATCCTGTAGCCGCCTTCGACGGCGGCGAGCATGCCCCAGCCACGCGTTTCGAGCGACTGCCCCGCCACCGACGCGATCTTCACCCGGTCATAGAAGGTGCCCTGCGCGACGGCCTCCAGATACCAGGAGCCGCCCCCATGCAGGGTCCAGACCCCGCCCAGCGAATGCGCATCCATCGAGACGGTGCCCGCCTCCCCGCCATAGACGGCATCGACATCGCCGCTCACCCGGCCGGACCCGACATAGAGGCCGACCAGGTTGCCTATTCCGCCTGCAAACTCGCCCGCATCCTGCCCGAAGCCCGCCTGCAGGCCGGAAAAGGCGATGTCGTAGGCAGGCCCGTAGCTGCCGAAGCGATCGAACTGCGCCGCCGCGGTGCCGTCGGACGAACCGCGACGGCCGGTGCCGCCCAGGACATGCAGCCAGGCGCCCTGCCGCGACGCAGCCGGCGGCGTCCCGTCCCCCGCCATCGCCTGCATGCCGTCGCGCGCGGTCCGGGCGCCGAGCATCGCCAGGCCGAAGCGCGAGGCCATGGCCGGAACGGCGAGGGTCAGCGGAACCTCGTCGCGCAGGTCCGGCAGGTTCGTCCTGCCTCCCGCGGCATCGGCACGGTCGGAACTCAGGAACCAGTCCTCGGTGCTCGTCGCGCCGCCGCGGTACAGGTTGTAGTCATAGGCGCCCGCGGCGACGCGGGAGCCGAGGACGAAGACCCCGTCCGCGGTCCGGCCGCCGTTGCGCGTCTCGACGACCGCGATCCCGTCGCCCGCGGTGGCCGCGCCGCCGTTCCGGGTCGCCAGCAGGATCCGCGTCGAACCGGTGGCGGCGCCGCCATCGATGACGAGACGGTCCGCGGCTCCCGCGCCGGGCGCGAGGTCCGCATTCATCACCATCGTACCGCCGGATGCCTGGTACGACCCAACGGTCAGGCTGCCATAGTCCACGGCGCCGGCCGCCGGTGCCGTGAAGGAGACCGTGCTGTCGTTGCTGGTCAGGCTCGACAGGCGGGACGCGACGGACCCCTGCGCCGCAGGCAATGTCCAGTGGCTGGCATCGCCGAGCGTGAGGTCGATCGACGCCTGCGATGACTGCACAACGGCGCCGGTCAGCACCGACCCGCTGGCGTCCAGCGCAAGATCCGTCGCCGCGGCGGCCACGGCCGTGCCGCTGGCAGCGGCAATCGTGCTCCCGGTCAGGGTCAGCCTTGCCGCTTGCGGGGGGCCGGCCGCGGCGGTGGACAAGGCCGCAATGGCCGCCGCTGCCGGGCCGGATGCGGCGATCCCGGTGCCGACCAGCGCGACCGTGGCGCCGTCACCCAGCACCACGCCGTGCGCGCCGGCGCCCGTGGTGCGGACCTGCGAGCCCTGCAGGGTCACCGAGGCGGCCGCACCCTGCGCCAGGATGCCGTATCCGGCCGTACCGGCTGTCTCGACGACCAGACAAGTGCCGGCAATGCGCGCCGGTGCCGAGATCCCTGCCGCGACCAGCCCCTGGCCGGGACCGGCCAGGATCACCCGGCTGTCGCGCAGGTCGATCACCCCGTTCTCGCCTGCCCGCAGGCCGTCGCCCTCCTGCAACGCGATGTCCAGGCCGCGGCCCTCGATCCGGGCGGCGGCGGTCCCGCCGGCATGCAGCGCGGCCAGGGCGGTTCCCTCGATCCGCACACCGTCGAGACTGGCCGTCCCGGCGCCGGCGACATCGACCCCTGTGCCGCTGACCGCATCGCCCTGCATCGTGATCGTCACATCGGTCATCGACAGGCGCGCGAAGCCGGTGTCCCCGTCGACGGTTGCGCCATCGCCGCCCGGCGCGGCGGCAATGGTGCCGCCATGGCCGAGTTCGACGGTGCCGTCATTGCCGACGAACACCCCCGGCACGAAGTCCGCCAACGGCGCCAGGGTGACCGGCCCGTCCGCCGCGGCGACCCCGCCATCGGCCGCATAGACCGCGGCGCGTGCGTCGAAGGGCCCGCTCACCAGGCCGGTCCAGACAATATCCGTCCCGATCGCCCGGCTGTCGCCGACAGCCGCCACCTGGCGCTGGCCCTCCGGCTCCGTCCAGCCCAGGACGACCAGCAGGTCACGGAACAGATCCGCCGGGACGTCGCCATTGGCATTGGCCGCATTGAGCAGGATCGCGATGGTGCGGTCGTTGGCGCGGTCGTACATCACCAGGCTCTCGAAGCCGAGCCCGTTGCCGGTATGGCCGATCCAGCCGGAGATCTCCCCCATGCCGAAGCTGTAGCTGTCATATTCCGGGCTGAGGGGATCGCTGGCGGTCGAGCCGAAGGACTTCAGGCGGTCGACGAACTGCGCGCGGGAGAGCGTCGCACCCGTGCCCAGCGCGATACCCCAGCTCTCCAGATCGCCGATCACGCCGTACAGGCCACCGGCAGCGCCGAGCCCCGTGGCATTGAAGTCGTTCATCGCGAACGGGCCGCTGCCATCGTCGGCATAGCCGACGGCGTTGGGCGAGGGCACCGTACCGGCGCCCGGATAGAGGACCGATGCGAGGCCGAGCTGGCCGGAAAGCCGCTGCGCCACCTCCGCCGACCAGCTGTTGCCGGTGACGGCGGAAATCACTTCGCCCAGCAGCAGGGTGTTGGAGTTCGAATATTCGTACTGCGTGCCGGGTGCGAATTGCAGCGGCTCCGCAAAGGCGAAGGCCAGCAGGTCCCGTGCGGTCCAGTCGCGGCCGGGATCGAGGACGAACTCCGACCGGAATGCGTCCGAGGCGGAATAGTTGAAGATCCCGGACCGCATCTCCGCCAGCTGGCGGAGGGTGACGGTATCGCCGCCGGGCACGCCGGCGACGTACCTGCCCACCGGATCGTCCAGATCGACCAGGCCCTCCTGCGCCATCTGCAGGACGACGGTGGCGACGAAGGACTTGGTGACGCTGCGAAAGCCGAAATAGGTGTCCGCAGATGGCGCGGTTCCTGCGGAAATGTCGGCGAGCCCGGTATCCGAGCGCCACCGCGCATCGCCCTGCCGGATGGAAACGGAGGCCCCGGGAGTCAGGTTCGCCGCCAGGGCGCTGTCGATCGCGACCTGCAGTTCGCCGGCACGGATCGGGTCGTCCCATGGCAGGGCGCCGTCCGCTGCGAGCGAGCGTTCCGACAGGCCGCCGAAAAGCAGGAACAGCAGTACCAGCGGAACGGTGAAGCGAAGGGAGCGACACGGACAGGACGCAACGGAACGCATAAGCACGCCAACTCGAATACCGTCGTGTGGCACCACGACTCACTGACGAAGGGAAACCAGTCGGTGCTGACGAACTGCTGCACCGGGCGGGAGGAGAGCCGGCTGCGCCGCGGGGAGCGGGCGTAGGGTTGCGTTATCTGGAAATCGTCACTCGCGGGCTTGTCCCGCGAGTCCATGGTGCCACGGCCCAACGGCTGCCAAAGGGCATCGTGTCGATTGAGGCTTGCCCTGGCATGGACTGCCGGGACAAGCCCGGCAGTGACGAAAAGAAGGTGGTCCGCGCCCCTACAGCTTCGGTCCGCCGGGCACGCCTTCGAACTTCTCCTGCAGGCGGCGCATGCCGCGCAGCCAGCGGTCATAGTCGGCCGTCTTGCGCTGCATATAGTCCTTCACCTGCGGATGCGGCAGGATCAGGAAGCGTTCCTCGCGGACGCATTCCATCACCGTGTCGCAGAGCTGCTCCGGCTCCAGCATGCCGTCCACGCCAGCGACCCCGGGCCCGGCGGCGGTCATCGCGGTGCGGACCGCCTGCGGGCACAGGACCGAAACCTTGATCCCCTTGTCGCCATAGGTGATCGACAGCCATTCCGCGAAGCCGACAGCGGCATGCTTGGTGACGCCGTAGGTGGCGGAGCCGATCTGGTTCAACAGGCCGGCGGCCGACGCGGTGTTGACCAGGTAGCCGCCGCCGCGGGCAATCATCAGCGGCACCAGCGCGCGCGCGGCATAGACGTGGCTCATCACGTTCACCGCCCAGCTGTCGGCCCAGTCCGCATCGGAACTGTCCGGCCCGCCGGGGCGGAAGATGCCGGCATTGGAGACGAACAGGTCGATCGGCCCGACCTCGGCCTCCGTCCGCTCGATCACCGCCTGGATGTCGGTCTCGACCGCGACATTGGCCTGCATCGCCTTGCAGCCCGCCAAGGCCGCCGTTTCCTCCGCGCCCGCGCCGTTCATGTCGACGGCAACGACCTGGGCAGCGCCCTCCTTCATCAGCCGCTGGCTGAGCGCGCGGCCGATGCCGCTGGCGCCGCCGGTGACGACGGCGATCTTCCCCGTGATGTCCATGCTTCCTCCCTGAACTGTGGCGGCCGGTGCATGCGCTGCTGCCGCCGGCCCGGGAGTATAGGCGCGGCAGCCGTCAGGCAAAGGGGGCGGTGGCCGCGCCTATTCGTCCCGCGGGCGCAGCTCCGGGTCGCCGGCCAGCCGGCGGTCCTCCTGCATCTCCAGCCACATCGCGTTGACCACGGCGAACATCGCCGCCAGCGGCAGGCCCAGCAGCCAGGCGAAATACCACATCGCAGGATCCTTTCCTCGGCCCTGTTAGTAGAGCGACTCGCCGCCCTCGGTCACGTCCTTCTCAGTCACCTTGCCCCACAGCACCTTGTAGACCCAGGCGGTGTAGAGCAGCACGATCGGCAGGAAGATGATCGTGGCGACCAGCATCACGAACAGGGTCAGCTGCGACGAGGAGGCGTCCCAGACCGTGAGCGAACTGCGCGGCATGATCGACGAGGGCAGGATGAAGGGGAACATCGTCAGCCCGACGCTGGAGATGACGCCCAGGATGCCGAGCTTGGAGAACAGCAGGGTGGAGACCTCCCGCCCCCGCCGCAGGCCCAGCAGCGCCAGCGCCATGCCGATCACGCCGAGAACGGGCGCGATGACGATCCACGGCCGGTCGCCATAGGCGGCCAGCCAGGAGCGGTCGCGCGCGACCTCCGTCAGCAGCGGGTTGGAAGGACCGTCCGGCGCCGCCTCCTGCACCACCCGGTAGCCGTCGATGCCGACAGCGAGCCACAGCCCGGCCAGCAGGAAGCCGACGATCCCGACCAGCCCGGCGATCGTGCCGTAGCGGCGCGCGCGTTCGGCAACCGCGCCTTCGGCCTTGAGCGAGAGCCAGGCCGCCCCGTGCATCACCAGCATGCCCAGCGAGACGATGCCGCAGAGCAGCGCGAACGGGTTCAGCAGGCCCAGCAGCTTGCCCAGCACCCAGCCCTCGTAGATCGGCATCAGGTCGTCGGTCAGCCGGAACGGCACACCTTGCAGGACATTGCCGACCGCAACGCCGAACAAGGCGACCGGTACCACGCCGCTGACGAACAGCGCCCAATCCCAACGGCTGCGCCAGCGCGGCTCTTCCCGCTTCGACCGGTACTTGAAGGCGACGGGGCGCAGGATCAGCGCCGCCAGGATCAGGAACATCGCCAGGTAGAAGCCGGAGAAGCTGACCGCGTAGAGCGGCGGCCAGGCGGCGAAGATCGCGCCGCCGCCCAGGATGAACCAGACCTGGTTGCCCTCCCAGACCGGGCCGACGGTGTTGATCACGATGCGCCGCTCCACATCGCTGCGGGCGGCAAAGGGCAGCAGCGCGCAGACCCCCATGTCGAAGCCGTCGGTCATCGCGAAGCCGATCAGCAGCACGCCCAGCAGCAGCCACCAGATCACCCGCAGGGCGTCATAATCGATGAGATCATGCAGGATCATCGCTGTCGCTCCCCTATTCCGCCGGCTGGACGGCTTCGATCGCCGCGGTCTCGTCCGGATCGCCGGAGGAACGCAGCCGCCGCTCGTGCCGGCGCATCCATTCCTCCGTCTCCTCGACATCCTGGACCGGGCCCTTGCGGATGTATTTCAGCATCAGCGCGATCTCGATCACGAACAGCACCGAATAGAAGATGGTGAAGCCGGCCAGGGTGATCAGCAGGTCCGCCACCGACAGATGGCTGACCGACAGGGCGGTGGGCAGCACGCCGTCCACGGTCCAGGGCTGGCGGCCATATTCGGCGACGATCCAGCCCAGCTCCGCGGCGATCCAGGGCAGCGGGATCATCCACACCGCGGCATGCAGCGCCCAGCGCGGATAGCGCATGCGGCCGAAATTCGCGGTGAAGAAGAAGAAGGTCATCGTCACCAGGAACAGGAAGCCCAGGCCGACCATGATCCGGAACGACCAGAACAGCGGCCAGACGGTGGGGATCGTGTCCTCCGCCGCCATCACGATCTGTTCCTCGGTCGCCTGCAGCGGATCGTCGACATAGCGCTTCAGCAGCAGGGCGAAGCCCAGGTCGCGGCCATGCGCCTCGAAATTCTGGCGCGCCGACAGCGGCGCGTTCTCGCGCTGCGCGCGGATCGTCAGCAGGGCGTCATAGGCGATCAGGCCCGACCGCACCCGCTGCTCGGCGATCTGCTCCAGCTCGTTGATGCCGGGGATCGGCTGGGGCAGCGAGCGTGTGCCGATCAGGCCCATCACCCAGGGGATTTCCACCGCATAGTGGGTCTCCCGCGCTTCCTGGTCGGGAAAGCCGAAGGCGGTGAAGGCGGCCGGCGCCGGCTCCGTCTCCCACATCGCCTCGATCGCAGCGAGCTTCATCTTCTGCGAATGGGAGGCGGCATACCCGCTCTCGTCGCCCAGCACGATCACCGACAGGGTGCCGGCCAGGCCGAAGGAGGCGGCGATGGTGATCGACCGCCGCGCCAGCTCCACATGGCGGCCGCGCAGCAGGTACCAGGCGGAGACGCCGAGCACGAAGAACGACGCCGTGACATAGCCGGCGGAAACGGTGTGGACGAACTTCGCCTGCGCGACGGTGTTGAAGATGACCTCGTAGAAGCTGGTCAGCTCCATCCGCATGGTCATCGGGTTGAACGCGGCACCGACCGGATGCTGCATCCAGCCGTTGGCGATCAGGATCCACAGGGCGGAGAAGTTGGAGCCGATCGCGACCAGCCAGGCGACGACCAGATGCGCCAGCTTGGAAATCTTGCCCCAGCCGAAGAAGAACAGGCCGACGAAGGTCGCCTCCAGGAAGAAGGCCATCAGCCCTTCGATCGCCAGCGGTGCGCCGAACACGTCGCCGACATAGTGGCTGTAGTAGCTCCAGTTCATGCCGAACTGGAACTCCATGGTCAGGCCGGTGGCGACGCCGAGGACGAAGTTGATGCCGAACAGGGTGCCCCAGAACTTCGTCATCTGCCGCCAGATCGGGCGGTTGGTCATGACGTAGACCGTCTCCATGATCGCCACGATCACGGACAGGCCCAGGGTCAAGGGCACGAACAGGAAGTGGTAGAGCGCCGTCAGCGCGAACTGCAGGCGCGAAAGGTCAACGACGTCGAGTTCCATTTCTGGCCTCCTGAGATCGGCGGCAGACTAGCGGAACGCGGTTGCGAAATCCCTCCCAGGTGCCGGGGTGCGGCCAAGCTTCGCAGTGCGGCAAGGCGCCCGGTTGCCGGTCGTCGGCAGCGGCGCCAGTTGGAATGGAATCAGCCGTCCAGGACAAGCAGGGTGGAGGTCGCCGCGGCGACGGCCCGGCCGTCCGTCCCCTCCAGTTCGGCGGTGGCGAACATGACCCGTCGGCCGGGCTTCGCCACGACGCCGCGGGCCACATAGCTTTCGCTGCGGGCGGCCGCGTAGAAACTGGTGGTCAGGCTGGTGGTGGTGATGGTCTGGCTGTCCGTCGCGACGGCCATGCCGGCAAATCCCATCACGAAGTCCAGCATCGCGGCCAGCGCACCGCCCTGCACCATGCCCGCCCCCTGCCAGAACAGCGGCTGCGGGGTGAAGCGCATCGTCAGCGCCCGCGCCTCCCGGTCCAGGGCCAGCAGCTCGGCGGCGAAGGCCGCGAGCAGCGGATTCGTCTGCATCGGCACAGGCCCCGCAGGGTCCGCCACGAAGGCGCGGATCGCCTCCCGGTCCGGGTTCATTGCCTGTTGCGCCACGTCCTGCCTCCCCCGCATTTGCGACCGTCCCGGTCTACCACAGTGCAGGCGGCGGGAGGACCTCAGGCGGTGGGCTGGGACCGGGCCGGTTCAGCCGGCCGAGGCGGTTCCGGCATGGCGCCGCAGAAAGCCCAGCGCCGCGGCATCGAATTCCAGCGGCTTTTCGATATTCACCAGATGCCCCGCACCGGGAATCATGGTGAGTTCCGCGCCGGGCACCAGGTCAGCGACCTCGCGTGCCATGCGCGGCGTGGTCAGGGGATCATCGGACCCGCAGATGACATGGGTGGGAACGGCGATCCGCGGCAGGCTGTCGCGGTAGTCGGTATGCACGACCGCCTCGATCGCCTTGATGAAGCTCTCCTTGTGCAGCCGCGCCATGCTGTCGACCAGCTGGTCGAGCGCCTCTGCCGACGCCGTCGGGCTGACCAGGCTGCGCGCCACCGGCAGGGCGATGTCCGCGGGCTCTGCGCCGCCGAGAAGCGGTTCCTTGCGCGACCGCACGAATTCCGCCTTCGCGGCATCGCTGAACTGCGCGAAGCCGATATGAGTGGCACAGAGGGTCAGGGTGCCCACCCGCTCCGGCCAGTTTGCCGCGAAGTCCATGGCGATCCAGCTGCCCATCGACAGGCCGAGGATATGGGCCCGGCCGGCGCCGAAATGGTCGAGGACCCGCACCAGGTCGCGGGCGAAATCGCGGAAGTCCAGCGCACCGTCATAATCGTCGCTGTCGCCGTAGCCACGCGCATCCCAGGCCACGACATGCAGGTGCGCGGCAAGCGCCGGCAGGTTGGCTTGCCAGTTCCGGCGGTTGCCGCCGATGCCATGCAGCAGCACCAGGAGTTCCCCGCTGCCGATGCTGTCGACCCGGATCCGCGGCGACGGACCGATGAAGAAACTCTGACAGGTGTCCAAGTCCGGCTCCGCGGTCTGTTGAGGCTATCTGCGCAGGATCTCGCGCAGCTTCGAGCCGCCGGTCGCGGCGATCAGGACGCCGCCGGCGAAAAGCTGCTGGGAATAGGCCGGCGCGCCGATCAGCAGCAGGCCGAAGGTGCCGGTGCCGATGATGTAGACGCCGATCACGCTGCCCAGGATGTGGAACCTCCGGTGGACCAGGGTGACGGAGCCAAGGAAGGCCGCGGCAAACGCCGGCAGGAGCAGCGAATTGCCGAACAGCGGGGTCAGCGAGCCCTGCCGGGACGTGTAGACCAGGCCCGCGATGGCGGCGAGCAGGGCGCAGGCGATGAAGGCCAGCATCACCTGCCGTTCCACCCGGATGCCCGACATGCGGCTGGCGGCCCGGTTGCCGCCGGTGGCGTAGAGATGCCGGCCCGTCACCGTGTAGCGCAGCGCCAGAGCCAGAATGCCGGCCAGGACGGCGAGATAGATCACCGGCGCCTGAAGGCCGCCGAGGCGCCAGTTGCCCAACGCCATGAAGGCATCGGTGAAGCCGGAGAAGATCACGGAATTGCCGGTGATCCACAGGGTCAGGCCGTCCAGCAGGCTGGCGCTGCCGATGGTGGCGACCAGGGCCGGGATCTCCAGCCGGATCACGAGCAGGCCGTTGACCAGCCCGATCGCCACGGCGCTGGCCAGCACGGCCAGGACCGCGGGCAGAACCGGCCAGCCCTGCTGCGTGATCAGCACCGTCGACAGGGCGCCGGCAAAGGATGCCACCGCCGCGATCGAGAGGTCGAATTCGCCCACGATCAGGACGAAGGTCAGGCCGCAGGCCAGGATCGCCAGCAGGGCGCCGTCGTTCAGGATCGTCACCGCATTTTCGCCGGTGGCGAAGTATTGCGGCTCGACGATGGTGAAGCCGAGGATCAGCAGCAGCAGGAACAGCACCGGCGCCCATGGCGTGACGTCGCGGGGTGCCAGGTCCATGGGCGTGAACCTTAGGCCGCGACGCACTTCCGGCGCCGCCTCCTCGTTGGCCGATATCCGGTCGTCGCCCGAAGTCCGGTCTGTCATTGCGCAGCCAGGAGGTTGTGGAGGATCCGGTCCTTGGTGATCGCCGCGCCGGCAAGCTCCGCGCCGATGGTGCCGCCGCGCAGCAGCAGCACCCGGTGGCAGAGCGCCTCCAGTTCCTCCAGCTCCGACGAGGCGACCAGAATCGCGATGCCGCGTGCCGCCAGCCCGCGGACGATGTCGTAGATCTGCGCCTTGGAGCCGATATCCACGCCGTGGGTCGGTTCGTCCAGCAGCAGCAGGCGGACCGGCCCGGTCACCCAGCGGGCGAAGATCGCCTTCTGCTGGTTGCCGCCGGACAGCGCCGTCATGGAGGCGTCGACGGACGGCATCTTCACCCCCAGCCGCGCCGCCGCGCCGGCGGCTTCCCGCCGCTCCCGGCCCAGGTCCAGGACCCCGAAGCGGCTGAATCGGTGCGCCCAGGGCAGGGTGACGTTCTGCCAGATCGGCAGGCTCTCGACATAGCCGTCCGTGTTGCGGTCTTCGGTGACCAGCGCCACCCCCTGTGCCAGCGCATCCCGCGTGGAGCGGTAGCTGCAGGGCACGCCGTCGAGCAGGATCCGGCCTTCCCGGCAGGGCGCCGCGCCGCCCAGCATGCGCAGCAGCCGCGACCGCCCGGAGGCGCCCAGGCCGGCCAGCCCGACGATCTCCCCGGCGGCGACCTGCAGGTCGATGCCGGCGAGGCGGCCATCACCCAGCCCTTCCACCGACAGCCGCGGGACCGCGTCGCCTGCGATCGTGGCGGCTTCCTCGCGGCGGAACAGGTTGCCGACTTCGGAACCGACGATGTGGCGGGCCACGTCCTCGTTGGTCAGGCCCGCGACGGCCAGGGTCGCCACGCGCAGGCCGTCCCGCAGCACCGTCACCCGGTCGGCCACCCGGAAGATCTCTTCCAGGCGGTGGCTGACATAGACGATCGCCACGCCGCTCCGCTTCAGGCGGCCGACCTGGTCCAGCAGCAGCGCGACCTCCGGTTCCGAAAGCGAAGCCGTCACTTCGTCCAGAACCAGGATCTTCGGCTGCCGGCGGATGGCGCGGGCGACCGCGACCATCTGGCGCTGATGCGCCGTCAGATGGCGGATCGGCAGCCGCGGGTCGACGACCAGCCCGAGCCGCGCCAGGGCCTCCCGGCAGTCGCGGTGAACCGCCCGCCAGTCGATCAGGCCGGCGCGACGCCGGTCGTAGGGCAGGCCCAGCAGATAGTTTTCCGACACCGACAGGTCGGGGACGAAGGCGGGGATCTGGTGCACGAAGCCCACGCCGCCGGCGATCGCATCGCCGGGATGGGCGAACCGCACCGGCTGCCCGTCAAGCCGGATCTCCCCCGCATCCGGCGCATGGTCGCCGGCCAGGATGCGGATCAGGGTGGACTTGCCGGCGCCGTTCTCCCCCACCAGGGCATGGATCTCCCCCGGCACCAGGTCGAAATCGACCCCCTTCAGCGCCCGGGTGCGGCCGAACGCCTTCGCCAGCCCGGTGACGGCAAGGATCGGCGGCGGCGCGCGGTCGGCCATTTCGGTCACCCCTTCGCCCCGCCGCCCGCCCGCCTCAGCGGGCCGCGTCCCACATCGCCTTGTACTTCGCCTTGAAGTCCAGGCCGGGGTCATAGCGCTTGCCGGGCTCGGCATTCGCCTTGTGGGTAAGCTGGATCGGGAAGTCCCCGTTCACGCCGGTCTCCGCCTTGCTGATCGCGCGGTTGCATTCGTCGATCCCGGCCCAGGCGACCCATTCCAGGCCCCAGCTGATCGTGGCGGCCTGGCCGCCATCCTTGGCGATCGCTTCCAGCGCCACCGGCTGGCCGTCGAAGCCGAGGCCCTGGATCTCGGTCCTGTCGCGCTGCCGGGCGGTCGCCAGAAGCGGCACGACGGCCTCGTCATAGGGCGCGATCACCCACTGGATGCTGTCCTTGGGGTGGCGGGTCAGCACCGCCTGCATCTTGGTGATCAGGTCGGGCGCGCCGGCGCCGACATTGAACTCGATCTCCTCCAGCACCTTGGCCTGGTCGCCGGCATGTTCGGAGAGATAGTCCTTGAAGCCCTGCAGCCGCACGGCCAACTGCGGGAAGGCGGGCGCGTTGAATACGACGACATTGCCGCCGCCATTGGCCACCACATAGGCGGCCAGCAACTCGCCGGCCGTCGACTGCTCCAGGCCGAAGGCGGAATCGCCGCCGAACGCGCGGGCATCGTCGGCAAAGCCGGTGACGAAGGCGACGTCCTTCTCCTTGCCGCGGGCGATCTGGGCCCGGATGTCCCGTGCCGGCGCACCCAGGGTCAGGACGCAGGCGACGCCGCGGTTGATCGCCGCCTCGACCCCCTTCTGGGCGACCGCCGGATCGCCCTTGGAATCGATCGGGATCGTCTTCCAGCCGATCGCCTCTGCCGCGGCCTCGGCATCGCTGTACAGCGCCTGGCAGACGGAAAGGAAAAGCGGACAGGGCAGGACGGCGATAGTGGCATCCTTGGCCGGCGGCGGCGAACTTTCGGCGCCGACCCAATGGACCTTGCCGGTGGCCAGATCGTCCCGCGACATGATGCTCTTGGTCCCGGCCGCCACGACCTGCTGCGCATAGCCGACCGGATCATCGGCAGCCTGCGCCGTCGCGGCCGGCGCAACCGCCGATCCACCGGCGATGGCGGCAAGGGCGAAGCCCCCTGCTGCGGCCCGTGCGCCCACGCCCAGCCATACCCCGTATCTGCCCCTGCGCCCTTCGCTCGTCCCGATCATGCCCGCCTCCAGTGTTGTCCGGCGCCGCTGCAGCACGGGCCGCCGCGGCCGTGCCGCATGTCCGATGGCAGCCAGTCTTTCGAAGCGCCGCCACCGCGTCCTGCGGCTGCGCGCATCAAGGCATTGGATTTTGCGCACTGTCCCTGCCGGCGGCGCGGCTTGCCGGCCCGCGCGGCCTTCGGCTACCGTTGCCGGTCAGGTACGGCACGGAGCAGCGTCCCACGCGATGATCACTGTGCTTTCGACAGAACCGATGGCGGAGGGCGCCCAGTTCGCCAGCTTCCGCGCCGCGATCTGTTCCGAAATCGTCGACCTGTCCGCGCACCAGCTGGATCGCGGCGGCTTCAAGGCAGTGATCCGCAAGCATCAGGTCGGCAGCCTGGGCTACACCTTCGTCGACTGCGAGCCGGTGGTGATCGAGCGTGCGGTGCGCAACATCGACCGCGACAAGTCCAGCTGCTATTTCCTGGCGCTGCAGCTGGAAGGAGTCGGCCGGGTCCGGCAGCTGGGCCGCGAGGTGCGGCTGCATCCCGGCGACTACACGATCTTCGATTCCGCGCTGCCCTACAGCCTGCATTTCGACAGCCCGGTGCGGCGCCTTCTGGTGCGGCTACCGCGCGCGGACTTCCTGCGCCGCGGCGTCGTGACCGAGAATATCTGCGGCCATGCCTTCCGCGGCGATACCGGCACCAGCGGCCTGGCCTCGCGGCTGGTGACCATGCTGGGGCTGGACGCCGACGGGATCGACCAGCCGCTGGGCAATTCGCTCGCCTCTGCCGTGCTGGACGCGATCGCGGCGGCCGAATGCGAGGATCCGCTTCGGCGGCAGCAAGCCGTCAACCAGCCGCAGGCGGAGATCCTGCGCAGGGTGCGCGTCATCGTGATGGCGAACCTGTCCGATCCCGATCTGTCGACGGAGCGGATCGCGGAGATGGCCGGCATCTCGGTGCGCTATCTGCACAAGGTGTTCAGCGCCACCGGCATGACCCTGCACCAGTGGATCCAGGACGAACGGCTCAGTCGCTGCTACGAGTGCCTGACCAGCCCCAACCAGCGGCACCGCACAATCCGCGACATCGCCTTCAGCAACGGCTTCAACGATTCCGGCTATTTCAGCAGCCGCTTCTCGCGGCGCTACGGCGTGAGTCCCAGCAAGATCCGCAAGTCGGGCTGAACCCATTGCCGCGGCGGATCCGCCTGTGCGCGATTTCCCAATGTTTGATGCACGGGCACGCAGGACCGCCGCCCCCGCCGCCGGCTATCCTTTCCTGCCAGGCTGAGACAGGCCTGCACGAACGGATCCGGCGGGAGACAGACATGGCAGACGGACAGGCTGGCGATCGGGCGCCCGCAGGCGGGGTGCAGAACGGGCTGGGCATCGACCCGGTCCTGGCGGCACGGATCTCCGGCGGCAAGGACTGGGAACCGGTTCCCGACGACCTGTTCGTCATCGACGGGGTCGCCCATACCTATCACTTCGCCGAGGAGAACTGGGTCCCCGGCTCCTATGCCCGCCTGCTGGTGGATGCGCTGTGGGGCATCCACGAATATTTCACCCCGCGGCAGGACCGGACCTGGATCCTGCCGCCGGAGATGCGGGGCATGCAGGATGCCGACCTGCTGGGCCATTCGATGTTCGGCGAGAGCCGCATCGACGCCTGCATCTACCACCACCTGCCGATCTTTCCGCTGTTCAAGGATGGCGGCGGGCCGATCTCCGTCGGCAAGGAGATGCGGCAGCGCTGGCCCGGCCGGGTGGCGATCTATGGCGGCCTCAGCCCCTATCGACCCGACGCCCTGGACGAGATCGACCGCATGGTCGAGGAGGATGGCGTCATCGCCTTCAAGTTCTACCCGCTGGACCTGGTCGGCGGGGAGGTGAAGGGCGTCCGCATGGACGACGAGACGCTGATGTTCCCGCTGTACGAGCGGATGATGAAGCACGGCATCGGCACCGTGGCGATGCACAAGGCGATCGCCTTCGGGCCGGTCGGCCACCAGTTCTTCGGTATGGACGATGTCAGCGGCGCGGCGACCGCGTTCCCGGACCTGAATTTCGAGATCTTCCACGGCGGCTTCGCCTTCCTGGAGGATACCGCGCTGAAGGCGACCTACAGCCCCAACGTGACGATCAACCTGGAAGGCACCAGCGCCCTGGTGTTCTACGCCCCCGACCGGCTGGGGCATGTCCTGGGCAGCCTGATGCTGGCCGGCGCCGCCGATCGGATCGTCTGGGGCACCGGCGTGCCGGTGATCCATCCGGAACCCTTCCTGCAGGCGTTCTGGAACTACCAGATCCCGGAGGCGCTGCAGGAGGGCTATGCCTATCCGCCGCTGACGCCGGAGATCAAGCGGATGATGCTGAGCGGCACCCAGGCCCGGATCGCCGGGCTGGACGTGGCGGCGATGAAGGCGGCATGCGCCGGCGACGAATTCGACCGCAGCACGTCGCTGGCCGCCCCCTGGACCGGCGGGAGGGTCGCGGCATGAGCGACGGCACGGAGCTGAGGCAGGCGGTCGAGCGCCTGCTGGACGAGGTGATCGATCCCTGCAGCGCCGGCATCGGCCGGCCGGCGGGCCTGGTCTCCATGGGCCTGGTCAAGGCGCTGGACCTGGAAGACCTGCCGGAGGGCGGCACCCGGGTACGCCTGCTGCTGCGCCTGACCTCGCCCTGCTGCATGATGGCGCCGCATTTCGCATCGCAGGCCGATGCCCGCCTGCGCGCCCTGCCGGGGATCGAGGCGGTGGAGATCTCGGTCTCGCCGACGATCGACTGGGAGCCGTCCCACATGGACCCGGACTACCGCGCCTCCCTGCCGCGCCCGGACTTCATGCAGCCGTTCTGAGCCGGGACGGACCCGCGACCGGCGGAGATCGCCGGCCGCGGGCTGGTGGTCAGGCCGTGTTGAGCACGCCGCGGCGGACCTGGTCGCGCTCGATGGATTCGAACAGGGCCTTGAAATTGCCCTCGCCGAAGCCCTCGTCGCGCTTGCGCTGGATGAACTCGAAGAAGACCGGGCCCAGCAGGGTCTCGGAGAAGATCTGCACCAGCAGGCGCGGATCGCCGTCCTCGGTGGAGCCGTCCAGCAGCAGGCCGCGGCGCTTCAGTTCGTCGACCGGCTCGCCATGGCCGGGCAGGCGCTCGTCCAGCATCTCGTAGTAGGTGTCCGGCGGCGGCGTCATGAAGGGCAGGCCGCGCGCCTTCAGCCTGTCCCAGCAGGCCGGCAGGTCGTCGCAGGCCAGCGCGATGTGCTGGATCCCCTCGCCGTTGAAGGCCATCAGGAATTCCTCGATCTGGCCGGTGGCGTTCGACGCCTCCTCGTTCAGCGGGATGCGGATCTTGCCGTCCGGCGCCGTCATCGCCTTGGAGGTCAGGCCGGTATACTCGCCCTTGATGTCGAAGTAGCGCAGTTCCCGGAAGTTGAAGAGCTTCTCGTAGTACCTCGCCCAGAACGCCATGCGGCCGCGATAGACGTTGTGGGTCATGTGGTCGATGGTGTGGAAGCCGCAGCCCTTCGGGTGGCGGTCCACCCCGTCCAGCCAGCGGAAGTCGATATCGTAGATCGACGAGCCTTCCGCATAGCGGTCGATCAGGTAGAGCGCGGCGCCGCCGATCCCCTTGATCGCCGGCAGGCGCAGTTCCATCGGCCCGGTCTGCATGTCCATCGGCTGCGCGCCGAGTTCCAGCGCACGGGCATAAGCCACATGGCTGTCCTTCACCCGGAACGCCAGGCCGCAGGGCGAGGGGCCGTGCTCCTCCGCGAAATAGGCGGCGGGGCTCTTCGGCTCGCGGTTCAGGATGAAGTTGATGCCGCCCTGGCGGTACAGGTCGACATCCTTGGAACGGTGGGTCGCCACCTTGGTGAAGCCCAGCATCTCGAAGACGGGCTCGATCACGCCGGGCTTGGGGGCGGCGAACTCGACGAACTCGAAGCCGTCAAGGCCCATCGGATTCTCGGCGGGCGGGGTGTCGGTGGTGTCGGTCATTGGTCGGGTTCCTGGATCCGGATAGCGGGAATATCGTCTCGATCCGGCGGCGCGCAGGCGCGCTCAGCCGGCAGGAACCGGGCCCGGCGGCGCGCAGGGCACGCCGCGCACGCTGTTCGCCAGGCAACGGGCGATGCACAGGAATGGTGCGGTCATGCTCTCCCTACCTTTCGACAAGATGTAGCGCGGAAACGGGCTTTCGGGAATGCCCGGCCGGTCCGGCCGCGGCTCAAAACAGCGGCCGCGCCTGCCAGCGGCCGGCATCGATCTCGGCGCGGATCAGCTCCAGCAGCAGGCCCTGCATCGCCTCCAGCACGAAGGTGGCGGGATGGTCGACCAGGCGGCAGAACTGCAGGCTCCGCGACAGCGCCGGGTTCGCGATCGGGCGGGCATGCAGGGTGCCGGCTTCCAGCTGCTCGCGCATGAACAGCCTTGTACCGATGATGCAGCCGATCCCCTCCGCCAGCGCGCCGGAGATCGCATGGACGGAGTTCATCTGCAGCTTCGCCCGCGCCTCCAGCCGCTTCAGCAGCGCCGGATCGTCGATCAGCGCCCGCGACGAGGCGCCCTGCCGCAGCAGGATCAGCGGCAGGTCCAGCAGATCGTCGAAGGCGATGGCCTCGTCGGTCGCGCCGATGATCTCCGGCCGGCCGACACAGATCATCTCCTCCTCCAGCACCGGCCGGGTCTCCAGCAGCGGGTCGTCCGGCGGGTTGTAGACCAGAGCCAGTTCCACGTCCGACTTCATCACGTGCAGCAGGGTGGAGGCGGACAGGCTCTCTGTGATGGAGACGCGGACCTGCGGATAGTCCTGCGTCACCCGCCGCATGAAGGGCACGCCGACCGCCTTCACCGCCGAATAGGCCATGCCGATCGAGACCTCGCCCGCCAGCCGCTCGCCGGCCTGGCGGATATCGGCCTCCGCCGCCTCCATCGCGCGCAGGATGCCCTTGGCATGCTGGTAGAGCCGTTCGCCGGCTGCCGTCGGCAGCATGCCGCGCGGCCGGCGGCGGAACAGGGGACTGCCGAGCTCGGCCTCCAGCCCCGCCAGGTGATGCGACAGGGCCGACTGCGCCACGTTGCAGGCGCGGGCGGCGCGGCTGAGATTCCGCTCCTCGAAGATCGCCGCGAAGTAGCGCAGCTGCCGGCGGTCCATGCCTGTCGCATCCGATATCTGGTTTCCAGAACGGTTCGTTAGAAACATTGTATTTTTCCGAACAGAAGGGAAGACCTAGCCTGTCGGCAGCATTCGCGGACCGAGGGAGGGTCGCCCGATGACAGCGCCGGCCGCACCGCCGTTCCAGCCGCTTGCCGGCACGAAGGTGGTGGAGATGAGCCACATGATCATGGGCCCGTCCTGCGGCATGTTCCTGGCGTTCATGGGCGCCGAGGTGGTGAAGGTCGAGCCGCCCGACGGCGACAAGACCCGCCACCTGACCGGCATGGGGTCGGCCTTCTTCCCGACCTTCAACCGGGCGAAAAGGTCGGTCACCCTGGACCTGAACGCGGCGGCGGGGCGCGCCGCCCTCGACCGGCTGCTGGAGGGCGCCGACGTCTTCCTGGAGAATTTCCGCGACAGCGCCCTCCAGCGGATGGGCTTCGCGCCAGAGCAGCTGCGCGCCAAATATCCGCGACTGATCACCGCCTCCTGCAAGGGTTTCCTGCACGGCCCCTACCAGGACCGCACCGCCATGGACGAGGTGGTGCAGATGATGACCGGCATGGCCTACATGACCGGCCCGACGGGGCGGCCGCTGCGCATCGGCTCCTCCGCCAACGACATCATGGGCGGGCTGTTCGGCGCCTTCGCGGTGATGGGCGCGCTGATGCAGCGCCAGGCGGACGGGAGCGGCCATGACGTGCGGATCGGCCTGTTCGAGAACTGCCTGCTGCTGGTGGCCCAGCACATGGTGCAGTTCGAGATCGAGGGGCGCGAGGCGCCGCCGATGCCGGAGCGCGAATTCTCCTGGCCGGTCTACGACATCTTCGACACCGAAGACGGCCGGCAGATCTTCGTCGGCGCGGTGACCGAGGGGCAGTGGGCCACCCTCTGCGACATCCTGGGACTGGCGGCGCTGAAGGCGGACCCCGCCCTGCAGCACCGCATGGCGCAGATCGAGGCGCGCGACCGCACCATCCCGCTGGTCGCCGCGGCGATCCGCGGCCGACGCTTCGACGACCTGATCGCCGCCTTCGAGCCGGCCGGCATCCCCTTCGCGCCGATCCACCGCCCGGCGGAGATGTATGCCGACCCGCATGTAAACCGGCCCGGCGGCCTTCTGACTTCCGCCCGGCCGGGGGGGCCGGCCTTCCGCGCGCCGGGCCTGCCGCTGGAACTGGACGGCCGGCCGGTGGCGCCGGCATCCGCCGACCTGCCCGGCCTGGGCGACGACACGCGCGCGGTGCTGGCGGCGCTGGGCATGGACGCGGCGGAGATCGCGGCCGCCAGCGGCCATCCGCAATCCGGCGAAGGGAGCGAGAGCGCATGAACCGGATCGACGAGATCTATCCCGCGGACCGGGTCAGCCTGCGCGAGGTCGGCCTGCGCGACGGGCTGCAGCTGGTGAAGCGCTTCCCCTCGACGGCGGCGAAGCGCGCCTGGATCGCCCGCGAATATGCCGCCGGGGTGCGGCATTTCGAGATCGGCTCCTTCCTGCCGGCATCCCGCATGCCGCAGTTCGCCGATGTGCTGGAGATGATCGCGGCGGTCAGCGCACTGGACGGCGCCTATTCGTCCGCCCTGGCGATGAACGAACGCGGCGCCAACGACGCCACCGCCTCCGCGGTGGACGAGATCGTCTGCGTGGTCTCCGCCACCGAGGCGCACAGCCAGGCCAATATGCGCCGCTCCCGCGCCGACGCCGTCGGCCTGATCCGGCGCACCGCCGAGCTGGCCGCCCTGGCGCGGCCGGAGGGACGGCGGCCGCTGATCTATGCCGGCATCGCCATGGCCTTCGGCTGCTCGATCGCCGGCACGGTCGCGCCGGCGGAGGTGCTGCGCCTCGCGGAGGACGCCCTTGCCGCCGGTGCCGACGTGGTGGGCCTGGCCGATACCGTCGGCTTCGCCGGTCCCGACCAGGTGGCGGAACTCTGCCGCGGCATGGCCGCGCTCTGCGGCGACCGCCCGTTCGGCATCCACCTGCACGATACCCGCGGCATGGGCATCGCCAATGCCTCCGCCGCGCTGGATGCGGGCGCGCGGATCCTCGACGGCTCGCTCGGCGGCCTGGGGGGCTGCCCGTTCGCGCCCGGGGCCACGGGCAATGTCGTGTTCGAGGACCTGGTCTTCCTCTGCGCCACCAAGGGCTTCGACACCGGCATCGACCTGGACGCCCTGGTCGCCGTGCGCCAGATCCCGGCCGCGGAAATGCCGGACGAGCCGCTCTACGGTGCGCTGGCCCGCGCCGGCCGGCCCCGCGTGCTGGGACCGCCCGCCACCTGACCGACCGAAGAAGAAGCAACGAGAGACATGGGGAGGAAAAAGATGAACAGGCTCTCGACAACTGCGATCGCCGCCGCGCTGCTGCTTGGCGGCGCGGCCATCACCGCCGCTCCCGCCGCCGCGGCGACGGAGATGCGCTGCAGCCACCAGCTGCCGCCCGCCCACCATATCGCCGGCGTGATCGACCGCTGGGCGGCGGAGGTAGAGAGCCTCTCCGACGGCGAGATCGACGTGCAGGTGTTCGGCGCCGACAGCCTGGTCGGCGCCAAGGAGAACATCGTCGCCGTCGCGAAGGGCAATATCGAATGCGCCTTCTCGGTGAACTTCCAGTGGGGGAAGACCCTGCCGATCATGAACGTCACCGTCGCGCCCTACGCGTTCAGCGACCTGGACATGTGGCGCAAATGGCCGGAGAGCGAGGCCGCGGCCTTCCTGGGCGACAAGCTGCGGGAAAAGGGCGTGCAGAACGTGGTCTGGCTGTTCCAGACCAATTCCTCGGTCTTCACCTCGAAGGGAAAGCCGCTGGTGAAGCCGGCGGATTTCGAGGGCATGAAGATCCGCGGCCTGGTGCCGGCCTTCAATGCCTCGCTGGAGGCGCTGGGCGCCACCCCGGTCTCGATGCCCGGGTCGGAGGTCTATCAGTCGCTGGCCACCGGGGTGATCGACGGCGGGCTGACCGACGTCGCCGCCGCGGTCGCGCGCAAGTACTACGAGGTGCAGGACCATTTCACCGTGGTGCCGGTGATCAGCGTCTATTTCCACGGCTATGTGAATCCCGGCTGGTATGACGGCCTGTCCGACAAGGCGAAGGCGGCGCTGGACGAGGCCGGCAAGAAGGCCGCGATCTGGGCGATCGACGCCGCGGAAGAGGCCGTCGCCGCGGCGCCGGGCCAACTGCGCGAGAAGGGCGTGAGCGTCCATGTCGCCACCCCTGAGGAGAATGCGGCGCTGGAGGCCGTGATGCGCCCGGCCTTCGACAATGTGTTCAATGCCGAAGACCCGGACGCGGCAAAGCTGATCGAGCTGATCGCGAAGATCCAGCCGAAGCAGATGTGAGGCGCGCCGGTCGGCGCGGCGGGTCCCGCCGGTGCAGCGCGACGATGCCGGCCCGTCCCCCGGGAATGACGGGGGGCGGGCCGCGGCTTTCCTGCGGGCGGCCGACTGGCCGGCGCGGGCGGGCGGCATCCTCGCGACCCTGCTGATCCTGTTCGTTGCCGGGCTGACCTGCCTGGCGGTCGCGCAGCGCTACCTGCTGGGCGCACCGCTGCTGTGGAGCGACGAACTGGCCGGCTACCTGCTGGTGGCCCTTGTGATGGCCGGCCTGGCGGAGGCCTATCGCCGCGGCGACCATATCGCCATCGACCTGGTCACCGGCCGGCTGGGCGCCGGCTGGCGCCGCGCCGTTGCCATCTGGTCGGACCTCTCCGTCCTGGCCGTCGCGATCGTGCTGGGCCTCAGCGCGTGGGACGCGGTGACCTTCGCCCGTGCCTTCGGCGCCTATCCGGCCGGCGAGATCCAGGTGCCGACATGGATCCTGCAGACGCCGCTGATTGGCGGCGCGGCGCTTCTGGCGCTCGCCGCGCTGACCCGGCTGGTGGATCGGCTGGCCGGCCGGGCGGCCACAGGCGCGCCGGAATGACCATCGCGCTGGTCTTCGCCGGGCTGATCGTCCTGCTGCTGACCGGCATGCCGATCTTCGCCGCCCTGGCGCTGGCGGCCACCGCGATCCTGCTGCTGGCGGAGGGCTCCATCGGCAGCATCGCCGACACCGTGTTCGCCCATCTCGACAAGTCGGTGCTGACCACCATCCCGCTGTTCGTCTTCATGGCGCAGGTGATGATCCGGGCGAAGGTGATCGACGACCTGTACGACATGGCCAATACCCTGGTGGGCCATGTGAAGGGCGGCCTGGGGGTCGCCACGGTGCTGGCCTGCACCATCTTCGCCGCGATCTCCGGCTCCTCCGTCGCCACCGCGCTGTCGATCGGCGCCAGCGCGGTGCCGCAGATGAAGCGTCTGGGCTATCCGGAGCGCGAGGCGCTGGGTGTCGTCGCCGCCGGCGGCACCCTCGGCATCCTGATCCCGCCATCGGGGCCGATGATCCTCTATGCCATCGTCTCAGAGGCCTCGATCGGCGCGCTGTTCCTGGCCGGCGTGCTGCCGGGCCTGCTGCTGGCGCTGATCTTCGCCCTCTACTGCATGGCCCGCGCCCGGGCGCGCGGCATGGCCCGTCAGCCCTGGGCGGGATGGCCGCAGGTGGCGGGCGCGATGCGGCGCTCCGCCTGGGCGGTGGCGACCCCGCCGCTGATCATGGGCGGCATCTACCTGGGCATCTTCACCGCGACCGAAGCGGCGGCGATCGGCTGCCTCTATGCGCTGCTGGTCGCCACCCTGGTCTACCGCAACTTTTCCTTCCGCGCGCTCTACGACTGCGCCTCCCGGGCGATGCGCACCTCGATGATGGTGTTCGCGATCATCGCCGCGGCGGCGATGTTCGGCCATGCCATCACCATCATCCGCCTGCCCGTCGGCGTGACGGAAGCGGTGGCGGCAATGGGCCTTGGCCCGCTGGGCTTCATCCTGGTGGTGATGGCGCTGATCTTCCTGATGGGCATGTTCTTCGAAAGCATCGCCATCATCCTGATCACCACGCCGATCCTGCTGCCCACCATGATCGCGCTCGACATCGACCTGATCTGGTACGGCGTGCTGCTGATGATCAACCTGGAACTGGCGATGATCACGCCGCCGGTCGGCATGAACCTGTTCGTCATCAAAGGCATCACCGACGCCCCCATGGCAGAGGTGATCCGCGGCGCGGCGCCCTATGTCGGGCTGATGATCCTGGGCCTGGCGCTGCTGATCCTGCTGCCCGGCCTGGCGACCTGGCTGCCCTATTCCGCAGGCTTCGGGCGATAGCGGCCGGCGGGACGGCTCAGCGGCCCGCCGCCGCAGCAGCGATCTGCGCGCGCAGCCAGACATGCGCCGGCGAAGTGTCGAGCCTGGGCGGCCAGTAGGCGTTGAGGGAGAAGCCCGGCACCGGCAGCGGCGGCTCGAAGACCGTCAGGTCGCGGCGCATCATCGCGATCAGCCGGGCGGGCAGGACTGCGATCAGATCGGTACGCTCCAGCAACGCACCCACGACCGAGAAGCCGGGCACCACGAGGCTGATCGTCCTGCGCCGGCCGACCGCGGCCAGCGCCGCGTCGGTCGGGCCGCTGGCATCGCCGCGGAACGGTGCGACCAGAAGATGGGGATGCCCGCAGAACCGGTCCAGGTCGACGGCACCGGCGGCCAGGATCGGGTGGTCTCGGCGCGCGACGCCGACATAGCGCTCGTCGAACAAGTGGTGCACGCGCGCTCCCGGCGGAATGAACTCCGGCACCGTCAAGGCGAGGTCAACCCGTGCATCGCGCATCTCCACCTCCAGCGAGGCGACATCCGCCGGCCGGACCATCAGCCGCAGGCCGGGCGCCGCGCCGCGGATCCGGTCCAGCAGCGGCGGCATCAGCAGCGCCAGCGCATAGTCGCTGGCGGCGATGGTCATCGTGCCCTGATAGGTCGCCGGGTCGAAGGAGGCCTGGGCCACCAGCGGCTCCAGTGCCGCCAGCGCCGCCCGCACCGCCGGCGCCAGCTCCTCCGCCCGCGGCGTCGGCACCACGCCGCCGCGGCCGCGCACGAACAGCGGGTCGCCGAAGATCTCCCGCAGCTGCGCCAGCTGCCCGCTCATCGCCTGCTGGGTCAGGTCGGCGCGTTCCGCCGCGCGGGTCACGTTCCGCTCCGCCAGGATCGCCTCGAAGGCGACCAGCAGACGGATTTCCAGGCGCCTGACATCGCGATTCATTGTGACGGCCATCGGAAACATCTGTTGGACCGATGACAGGATGCGGCGTAGGAGCGGAAGGTGCAAATCCGCGGCCGGCAATGATCCGGCGCGGGAACGAGAGCGCGTCCCGAGGCGCGCCATACAGGGAGCAGACGCCATGGAAATACTGGCCGATCCGATTACCGTGAACTGCCGCAAGGTGATCGCGGGGCTGAAGATGATGGACGCCGACTACCGGCTGACCAAGATCGACTATTTCCAGGGCGAGCAGAAATCGCCGGCCTATGTCGCGCTCAACCCGATGGCGGCGATCCCGGCCATGCGCGACGGCGACCTGGTGCTGACGGAATCCAACTCGATCCTGCAATACGCCGCCGACAAGCTGGGCCGAGCCGACGCCTATCCGACCGACCTGAAGACCCGCGCCGACATCAACCGCTGGCTGCTGTGGGAATGCGGCCACTGGTTCCCCAGCTGCTATGTCTATCTGGTGGAGAACTGCGTGAAGCCGCTGCTGGGGGCGGAGACGGACCCGGCCGCCCTGGCCGCGGAGGCGGAGAACTTCGCCAAGCTGGCCGGCATCCTGGACGGCCGCCTGTCGGGCAGCCGCTTCATCGCCGGCGACGCCCCCACCATCGCCGACGTGGCCGTCGCCGCGCCGATGCACCTGCACGGCTGGATGAAGCTGCCGCTGGAGCCGCACGCCAATGTCCGCCGCTGGATCGGCGACATCGAGGCGACGCCGTGGTGGAAGGCCACCCATGTGGGCGAGGGCTTCGTCGCCGCCGAGGCGGCATAGGACGACCGTTCGGGCCGGCCGATCGGGGCCCCGGCCGCAGAAGGAGCGTGCATGAGCGAACAGGACCTGGCGGGCCGCACCGCCCTGGTGACCGGCGGCTCCCGCGGCATCGGCCGCGGGATCTGCCTCCGGCTGGCCCGGGCCGGCGCCTGGGTCGCGGTGAACTACACCGCCGACGAGGCGGCGGCCCGCGAGACCCTGGCCATGATCGAGGCTGCCGGCGGCGAAGGCGCCGTCTTCAAGGCCGATGTCGCGTCCTGGGAAGAGGTGGACGCGATGTTCGGCGCCATCGAGAGCGCCCGCAGCCCGGTCGACCTGCTGGTCACCAATGCCGGCATCGCCTCGTTCCAGGACGATGTCGACATGCCGGTCGAGCTGTGGCGGCGGATCCTGTCGGTGAACCTGGACGGCACCTTCCACTGCGTCTGGCGCGCCAAGGCGGCGATGCTGGAACGCGGCGACGGGCGGATCGTCTGCATCTCCTCGATCAACGGGATCTCGCCCTCGACCATCCGCCGCGACCGGCTGATCGCCTACGGCACCTCGAAATCGGCGGTGATCGGCTTCGCGCGCAACTGCGCCAATGCCTTCGGGCCGGCGATCCGGGTCAACGGCGTTGCGCCGGGCCTGATCGACACCGACATGACCGGGGAGATGAGCGACGAGGTCCGCCGGCGGATCGTCGACGCGACCCCCGCGGCCCGCACCGGCACGCCGGCGGATATCGCGGAACTGACCTATTTCCTGCTGAGCGACAGGGCCGGCTTCATCACCGGCCAGACCTATGTCGCATCCGGCGGCCTGGTCACCCTGCCCTGACCGTCATCGTTCTGGCGGGGCAATCCACGGAGAAACGGAATGGCATCGGCGGAAGAGCTTTCCACCACGCGCATCGGCGCGTTCAAGTACCTCGCCGCAACGGCGGAACCGTCGCTCTACCGCAACGGCAAGGTGCTCACCCGGCGCAACCGGGAAGGCAGCGACAGCGAATGGGTCGGCGTGGACCTGGAACCGCATGACATGGCGGTCCATGACGCGCGGGCGCTGTCCGGCGCGGCGCGGCCCACGGTCGCGCGCAACGGCTTCGAACTGCTGACCCGCCCGCTCCCGGCCGGCGGCATCGACTTCCTCGACCATGCCACGGTGCTGCGCGACTACTACCCCGATTGCGAGGCGATCGTCCGGGAGGCCACGGGCGCCGCAGTGGTGCGCGCCTTCGACCACAACCTGCGCTCGGCCGGCGGCAAGAAGGCGAAGGAGCGGATCGCCGGCGGCCAGGAAGTGCAGGGCCCCGCCCATGTGGTGCATGGCGACTATACCCTGACCAGCGCACCGCAGCGCCTGCGCGACCTGGCCCGGCCGCCGAAGGAGAACGACACGGTCCGCGGCATCCTGGCGGAGGGGGAGACCCTGCTGGATGCCGACCGGGTCGAGCGGGCGATCGAGAGCGGCCGCTTCGCCATCATCAATGTCTGGCGCAGCATCGCCGACGAACCCGTGGCGACCAACCCGCTGGCGCTGTGCGACGCGGAACGGGTCAGCCCGGAAGACCTGGTGGTGTTCGAGATCCACTACAGCGACCGGATCGGCGAGAACTATTTCGCGAAGGCCTCCGCCCGCCACGGCTGGTACTTCTATCCGGCGATGACCCGCGACGAGGCGCTGCTGATCAAGCAGTGGGATTCCAGCGGCCACCTGGCGCGCACACGGGGCGCGGAGCCGGACAGCGCCGCCCCCGGCGAGCCCTGCACCTTCAGCTTCCATTCCGCCTTCCAGGACCCCGCGACCCCGCCGGACGCCCCCGACCGCCGCAGCATCGAGGTGCGCTGCGCGGTGCTGTACGACTGACGGCATCGCGCGCCGCGACATCGGGCAGGTTGCCCGGACACCCAGCCGCCTGGATGTCGCGCTGCTCTTGCAGCTTTTGGCTAAAATAGCCAATTTAGCCAATGACTGATGCGCAGCAGGAGCAGGACGATGCGCAGAATGGCGGCTGGTGACGCAAAGAACCGGTTCGGGATGCTGCTCGACACCGCACAGCGGGAACCTGTGACCATCGAAAAGCATGGCCGTGCGGTCGCCGTCATGCTTTCGGCCGAAGACTATGACGCGCTGGAGGCGATGAAGCTGGAGGCGCTTCGGGCCAAGGTGGAACGAGGTCTTGCCGATGCCGATGCAGGCCGGGTGACCGACGCGTCTACGGTTTTTGCCGAACTGGACGCCATGATCGAGCAGACCGCCGCAGGCGCCGACACTCCCTAACCCTCCAGGTGCAGCGCCCGCGCCAATGCCGCCAGGGTGGCGGAGATCTCCTGCGGCGTGGAGGCCGCGGCGACGAAGCGGTCGGGGCGAAGGATGACGACACCCTGGCCGGCATCGGCGAACCATTGCTTCAGGGCCATGGACGGATCGCCGACCAGGGTCGCGTCCGGCCCCACCGCCGCCTCCGCCGCGCCCAGCTCCACCTCCGAGCGCACCACCAGGATGCGGCCGTCGAGGCGCCGCCAGATGTCCCGCGCGGCCTTGTCCATATAGACGGAGGGGTCGGCCGCCCAGGCGAGGATCGCGAAGCGCGGGCCGATCGCGTCGTCGAGCCGGGGCCAGCTGCCATCGGCCAGCTGCACCCGCGGCTGGACGAACATGCGGCCCACCGCCGGATGAGCGCCGACAACCGCCGCGCCGTCCCGGTAGCGCGGCATCGGCTTGAAGCGCATCTGCAGCACATAGTCGCGCGCCGGCGGGATCCGCTTGAGGATGCCGAAGCCGATGTCCCGCAGGCCGGCGAGAAGGCGGCTGCGCGGCGCGAAGATCCGGCCGACGGTGGTGGAGAGGTTGATCATCGCCGCCGCATGGTCGCGGCGCTCCGCCTCGTAGCTGTCCAGCAAGGCGGGGCTGCAGCCGCCCTTCAGCACGGCGACCAGCTTCCAGGCCAGGTTGGTCGCGTCACGGATGCCGGTGTTGTAGCCCTGCCCCTGCCAGACCGGCATCAGGTGCGCGGCATCGCCGGCCAGCAGCACCCGGCCCGACCGGAAGCGCGCGGCCAGGCGGGCATTGTGGGTATAGACCCGGCTGCGGATCACCCGGGCTGCGGCCGGCTCGGGCAGCACCTGCCCGAGGATCCGGTGCAGGCCCGCGGGGCCCGACAGTTCCGCCTCCGTCTCCCCCGGCATCACCATGAATTCCAGCCGGCGGATGCCGTGCGGCAGGCCGATGGAGACATAGGGCCGGGCGGGGTCGCAGTGCAGCACCGCGCTGGGCGCGCCCAGCGGGTCGTTGGCGATGTCGACCACCAGCCAGTGGGTGGCGTCGGTGATGCCGTCGAACTCGATCCCCAGCGCCTTGCGGGTCGGGCTGCGGCCGCCATCGGCGCCGACCAGCCAGGCGGCCCGGAACGCGGCCTCCGTGCCGTCGGGTCCGCGCGCCACGACAGCCACCCCGGCGCCGTCGTCGGCGAACCGCAGCACCTCGTGGCCGAAGCGGACCTCCACATTGTCGAACCGCGACAGGCCCTCCAGCAGCACCCGGTCGACCAGCGGCTGGATGAAGGCGTTGCGGCGCGGCCAGCCGAAGGCCTCCGTCATCGGGCGGATCGAGGCGAAGGTCCGGCCCTTCGCCGTCCGGAACTCCATCCACTGGTGCGGGGTGGTATGCGGGACCACCAGGTCGGCCAGGCCGGCGGCCTGGAAGCTGCGCAGGCATTCGTCGTCCATGCCGACCCCGCGCGGATAGTCGATCAGCGCGGGCAGCGCCTCCAGCAGAAGGACCCGGATCCCGCTCGGCGCCACCAGGTTGGCGATCGTCATGCCGACCGGTCCGGCGCCGATGATGATCAGGTCGTGGCTCCGCCCGGCCTCGTCCGGCATCGCTGTCCTTTCCTCCCCTGCCATCGTTCCGGGCAGGATCCGGCAGCCATCGGTCGCCGGCAATGCCGCCGCGACCGTTGTTCAACAGGCGAACAGCTAGCCGGCCGGACGCGGATCGGCCAGCGCCGCCTCGATGCGCCGCACCGCCGCGGCCAGCGGCGTCAGGTAGCGGTCCGCCGCCTCCTCCGCGGTCATCGCGTTGCGGAAGTAGATGACGTTGACGGCCCCCACCACCTGCGCCCTTCCCCGCACGGGTAGCGCGATGGCGCCGATCCGGTCGTCGACCTCCCCCTGGGAGGCGGCATGGCCGCGGCGGCGCACCGCCTGCAGCAGGCGGTCCAGGCCGCGGCGGTCGGCGATGTCGCGGGCATCCTCGCCGCCCAACCGGGCGACGATGCCCAGCATCGCCTCCCGCTCCGCCCGGCCGGCCGCCGCCAGGATCGCGCGCCCCAGGGCGGAGCGGACCAGCGGGCGGTGCTTGCCCACCACCCGGCGATAGACGGAGACCGGGCTCAGCCGGTGGGTGGAGACCTGGATCGTCACCGCGCCGCCGGTGAAGCTGGCGAAGTCGCTGGGCCAGAGGATCGCCGCGGTCAGGTCGCGCAGGATCGGCGCGACGATCTGGGCGACTGCCTCGTCGTCGCGCACGCCGTCGGCCAGCTGCGCCACCTTGGCGGTCAGCGCGACCGCGCCGTCATCCTCCCGCCGCACCAGGTAGCCCAGCTGCTCCAGGGTGTTCAGCAGGCGGTAGACGGTGGAGCGGTCGATGCCGGCATAGGCGGCGAGCGCACCGGGGCGGGTCCAGCCGAGCTCGCCCAGCGCCTCCAGCAGGTGCAGGCCGCGCGCCAGCGCGCGCACATCCCTGTATGTCTCGTCTCCCACCGGCAGGGCGCCTCCTGTTCATGCTGCGAACATGGTAGGGAGCGCGCTTGCCGGACCGCAATCCGTTTCGGCAGTCTGCGCAGACGGATCGAGGCCTGATCGCGCCGGGGAGGGCGGAACCATGATCGTCGGCGCCGTCTGCATGTCGCATTCCCCGCTGATGGACCGCGGCGGTGCCGATGCCGCCGTAGAGGGCCGCTTCCGGTCGGCGGTGACGCAGGCCGCGTCCTTCGCCGCGGCGGCCGCGCCGGATCTCACGATCGTCTTCCACCCCGACCATCTGAACGGCTTCTTCTACGGCCTGCTGCCGGCCTTCTGTGTCGGCATCGCGGGCCGTTCGGTCGGCGACTACGGCACCGGCGCAGGGCCGCTCGATATCCCCGCGGAGGTCGCGGAGGATTGTGCGGCGGAACTGCTTCGTCTGGGCATCGACATCGCCCTGTCCCATCGCATGACCGCCGATCACGGCGCGGTGCAGCCGTTGGAACTCCTGTCCGCAGGGCATCCGCCGGGACCGATGCTGCCGGTCTTCATCAACTGCGCCGCACCGCCGCTGCCCGGCTTCCCGCGGGTGCGGGCGCTCGGCGCGGCGATCGGCGCCTGGGCGGCGGCACGGCCGGAGCGGGTGCTGCTCGTCGGCTCCGGCGGGCTGTCGCACGACCCGCCGCTGCCGGCACTGGCCACGGCGCCGCCGGAGCTGCGGTCGCGCCTGGTCGAGGGCGGCGACCTGACCCCGGCGCAACGGGCGGCCCGGCAGGACCGGGTCTATGCGGAGGGCGAGCGGATGGCCGCCGGCAGCTCGGACCTGCTGCCGCCCGATCCCGACTGGGACCGCATGCTGCTGGACGCCTTTCATGCCGGCGACCTCGCCGTCCTGGATGGCACCACCGATGCGGCGCTGGCCGCCACCGGCGGCCGCGGCGGGCACGAGGTGCGCTGCTGGATCGCCGCGCTCGCCGCGCTGGGCCCGGGCTATGCGGCACAGACCCTGTTCTACGAACCGGTGGACGCCTGGATCACCGGCATGGGCGTGCTGACGGCACGCCCCGCCTGACCGGCACGGAAATCTGAAAGGAGATGGCCATGGACAGCGCGGAACCGCGCCATCCGTCAGTCTGGGGCGACCTGACCGGAACGGCCTTCAGCCAGGGCTTCCTGGATGCCGGCGGCATCCGCACCCGCTACCTGTCGGCGGGCTCGCCCGAGCTGCCCCTGCTGATCCTGATCCACGGCACCGGTGGCCATGCGGAGGCCTATACCCGCAACCTCGCCGCCCATGGCCGGCATTTCTGGACCTTCGCCATCGACCTGGTCGGCCATGGCTGGAGCGACAAGCCGGCGATCGGCTACGAGATCGCCGACTATGCCGGGCATGTGCTGAAGGTGATGGCGGCGCTGGGCCGCGACCGCGCCCATCTCTCCGGCGAATCCCTGGGCGGCTGGGTCGCCGGCCACCTGGCGATCCACCACCCGGAGAAGGTCGACCGGCTGGTGCTGAACACCGCCGGCGGCTGGACCGCCCATCCGGAGGTGATGGACCGGATCCGACGGCTGTCGATGGAGGCGGTGCAGGACCCCAGCCGGGAGCGCATCCGGTCGCGCCTGGAATTCCTGATGCACGACAAGACAAAGGTGCATGACGATCTGGTGGAAACCCGGCGCGCGATCTACGGCCAGCCCGGCTATGCGGAGGTGATGCGCCGCATCCTCTGCCTGCAGGAGATGGAGACCCGCCGCCGCAACATGTTCACCGACGAACAGACCCGGAGCATCGCGGCACCGACCATGGTGCTCTGGACCTCGCACGACCCGACCGCCACGCCGGAGGAGGGGCGGCGGATCGCGGAGCTGATCCCCGGCGCCCGCTTCGAGGTGATCAACGGCTGCGGCCACTGGCCCCAGTTCGAGGATGCCGACCGCTTCAACCAGTTGCAGCTGGACTTCCTGCTGGGGCGGTAGCGGCGGCGGGTTCGGCGCGGGTTCGGGGGCGGCGCGACACGGTCTATGCTCCGGCACCCGCCACCAGCACCGGAGCCGCCACCGTGACCGACGACATCCTGCGCCGCCAGCTCGCCCCCACCGGCATCCTGCGGGCGGGCATCAACCTGTCCAACTTCCTGTTGGTGACCGGCCGTGGCCCCGACGGTGCGCCACAGGGGGTGGCGCCGGACATGGCAGCGGCGGTGGCGGCGCGGCTGGAAGTGCCGGTCACCTATGTCACCTTCGACAGCCCCGGCCAGCTCGCCGACGCGGCCGCCGACGATGTCTGGGATATCGGCCTGATCGGCGCCGAGCCGCAGCGGGCGGAACGGATCGCCTTCACCACGGCCTATGCGGAGATCGAGGCCACCTTCCTGGTCCCGGACGGCTCCCCGATCACGGCGATCGCGCAGGTCGACCGCCCCGGCATCCGCATCGCCGTGACCGGCCGCGCCGCCTACGGCCTCTGGCTGGAGCGCAACATCCGCCATGCGGAGCTGGTGCGCACCGACAGCCTGGATTCCGCCTACGAGACCTTCGTGGCGCAGGGCCTGGAGGTGCTGGCCGGCCTGCGTTCCCGCCTGCTGAAGGACCGCGACCTGCTGCCCGGCGCCCGCATCCTGGACGGCCATTTCGCCACCGTGCAGCAGGCGATCGGCACCCACCGCCGCAACGCGGAGGCCGCCGCCTTCCTGCAGTCCCTGGTGGAGGAGTTGAAGGCCGGCGGGCATGTCGCCGCGCTGATCGACCGCTACGGTGTCGGCGCCGGCCTGTCGGTGGCGCCGCCCGTCAGCCCAGCGCGGTGAAGAACGTCCCGATCCGGTCGATGATCAGGTCCTTGTCATTGTCCAGGGTGGCAACGTGGTAGGAGTCGTCGAGCAGCAGCAGTTGCCGCTCGCCGGAGCCCAGCCCCGCCAGGATCGCGTGGGCATTGGCCTCCGGCACGACATGGTCCTCCCGCGACTGGATCACCAGCGCCGGCGCGGTAATCCGGGGCAGCAGGTCGCGGGTGGCGCCCATCAGCACGAAGATGTGCTGCAGGCAGGCGGTCGGCACCTCCGGATAGGCCAGTTCCTCCACCCCTTCCGCCTTGATGTCGGAACCGACGCCGGGGATGCGGGCCGGCATCTCGGACATGCAGAGCAGTTCCGCCATGCCGCCGTCGAAGATGCCGATGGCGCCGTTGACCGGGGCGATGCCGGCGATCCGGTCGGCGAAGCGTGCGGCCAGGTTCAGGGTCAGGGTGCCGCCCATCGACAGGCCGGCGACGAAGACCTTGCGCTTCGTCGCCAGCAGGGCGTGCAGCCCTTCCTCGGCCGAGGCCAGCCAGTCGCGATAGCCGGTTGTCTCCATGTCCGCCGGGCTGGTGCCATGGCCCTTCAGCCGCGGCCCGCAGACGGTGAAGCCGAAGCGGTCGTGCAGCCCCTCGCCCACCAGCCGCATGCTCTGCGTCGTGCCGGTGAAGCCGTGCAGCAGCAGGATGCCGCGGTCGTCGCCTTCCAGCATGAACGGCTCGGCGCCCTTCAAGATTTCCGTCATTTCCAGATCCCCCGATTGCGGTTGCGTGCGGTATAGGCGATCGCGGCCAGCGCCACGATCGCGCCCTGCATCATCAGCTTGCCGGGCTCGCCCAGGCCGAAGCTGGTCAGCAGGTTGAACAGGAAGGTCAGCATGAAGGCCGCGACCGCCGGCCCGACCACGCCGCCGCGCCCGGCGCCAAAGGTGACGCCGCCCAGGATCACCGCCGCCAGCGAGTTCAGCGCCAGGTCGCGGCCGATGTCGATGCTGCCGACGCCGACGAAGCCGACCAGCAGAAAGGCGCTGAACACGGCGAAGGTCGCCGACAGGATATGGACGATGAAGATCACCTGGACGACCGGGATGCCGGAGGTCCAGGCGGCGCGCGGATTGGCGCCGATCGCGTCGACATGGCGGCCGAACACCGACAGCCGCAGGAACAGCGCCAGCGGCACCAGCAGGGCCAGCCAGACGAAGGGCGCGACCGGCACGATGCCGATCCGCGCCTGACCGACCAGGCGCAGCAGTTCCGGCGCATCGCCCGGCGCGCGGAACTGGCTGAAGGCGATCACGATGCCGCCCAGCACCATCGCCATCGCCAGGGTGACGATCACCGAGGAGGCGCGCAGCCAGGTGATGAAGATCGCGTTCGCCGCACCGACCGCGATCCCGACGCCCAGGCAGAGCAGGATCAGCAGCCAGTCCGGCAGCGGCAGCATGCCGGCGGTCAGGATGTAGCTGACGACCATCGCGACGCCGCCGAAGGACAGGTCCAGCGACAGCACCCGCATGCACAGCGACTGGCCCAGCACCGCGATCCCCAGCGGCGCCGCCTGGCGCAGGATCAGCAGCAGCAGGAACGGCGACAGCAGGGCCGGCCGGGCAATATAGGCGCAGAGCAGCAGGAGCAGGGTGCCGCCATAGGCCACCGGCAGGGTCAGCGCCGCGCCCTGCAGCGCCCGCAGCCGGTCGGCGATCGCCGCCCGTCCGACGGCGCCGGCGGCCGCATCGGTGTCGGGTCCGCTCATCGCCGGACCGTCACACGCCGATGAAACGGCGGCGCTGCAGGCTGATCGCCAGCAGCAGCAGCACGCCCGTGGTCGCCGCGCGGATGAAAGGCGAGATCCCCAGCAGGTTCATGCCGTTGGTCATCAGGCCCAGGGTCAGGACGCCGAACACCACCCCGGTCACGCTGCCGATGCCGCCGGCAAGCTGCACCCCGCCGAGCGCGATCGCCGTCACCGATTCCAGGGCGAAGGGCATGCCCATGGTCGGGTCGCCGGTGGCGACCCGGGCGCTGAGGAACAGGCCTGCCAGCACGGCGAACAGCGAACAAAGGACATAGCAGGCGATCTGCGGCGCGACGACGGCAATGCCGTTCAGTGCCGCGCTTTCCGCGTTCGCGCCCAGCGCGAAGATGCGCAGGCCGAAGCGGGTGCGATGCAGCAGCAGCGCGACCCCGGCCACGACCGCGAGACACCAGAAGAAGGCGCCGGGCAGGCCGGCCAGGTCGAAGCGGACGATTGCCTCCAGCCAGTCGGGGACGTCGCCGCCGGGCACCGGGCTGACCAGCAGCGCCAGGCCCTGCAGGAAGGTCATCATCGCCAGGGTCATCACCAGCGGATGAACGCCGAAGACCGCCACCCCGATGCCGTTCGCCAGGCCGACGGCGAGGCCGGCCAGCAATGCCAGAGGCACCGCCAGGCCGGGGTCGACACTGACCAGGATCGCGCTGGTCAGGCTCAGCATCGAGCCGACCGACAGGTCCACGCCGGCCGACAGCGCGACCAGGAGCTGGCCGAGCGAGACGATCAGCAGCGCCGTGATCTGGCTGTTCACGTTGGCCAGGTTGGCGAAGCCCAGGAATTCCGGCGCGCCGATCGACAGGGCGACGAAGAACAGCAGCGGCAGGGCGAAGGTGACCAGGCCGAGGCCGGTGCGGGCGCGCCGTGCCGCCAGGCCGGGAAGCAGGTTCGGAACGAAGCCGCCGCTCATGCCGCCGCACTCCCGGCTGTCGCGGTGCCGGCAATGGCATGGCGCATGACGCTCTCCTCGCTTGCGGATGCGGCCTCCAGCTCGGCCACGATGGCGCCCCCGCGCACCACCAGGATGCGGTCGCAGAGGCCGAGATGTTCGGTCAGTTCGCTGGATGTGATCAGGACCGCGCCACCCCTCGCGGCGAAGTCCCGCAGCAGGGCATAGATCTCCGACTTCGCGCCGACATCGACGCCGCGGGTCGGCTCCTCCACCAGCAGCACGTCGATGCCGGCGGCCAGCCAGCGGCCGATCATCACCTTCTGCTGGTTGCCGCCCGACAGGGTGCCGACTGCCTGCCGGTGATCGCGGGCGCGCACCCGCATCGCCGCCATCAGCTCGGCGATGCGGCCCTGGTCGACCCGCGCCCGCGCCCAGGGCCGCCGGTTGCGCAGCAGGCCCAGCGCGATGTTCTGCGCGATCGACAGGGTCAGGTAGAGCCCCTCGGTCTTGCGCTCCTCCGGCACGAAGCCGATGCCGGCGCGGCTGGTCGCGACGACCGAATGGCCCAGCGGCTGCACGACCCCGTCGCGGTGCAGCTCCACCCGGCCGGAGGACGGCGCCTCCAGCCCGGCCATGGCGCGCACGATGTCGCGCTGGCCCTGCCCTTCGAGCCCGGCGAGGCCGAGGATCTCACCCCGCATCAGGGCGAAGCCCACCGCCGGCATGCCGTCGCGGGCCACCAGCCCCTCGACCTGCAGCGCCGGCTGCGGCACGGCCGGCGCGTCCGGCCGCGGCGGATAGAGCTGTCCCAGCGCCCGCCCGACCATCAGCGCGACCAGCCGGTCATGGTCCAGGGTCGCGGTGGGTGCCGTGGCGACATGCTCGCCATCCTTCAGCACGGTGACCGTGTCGCAGAAGCGGAAGATCTCATCCAGGCGGTGGCTGATGTAGAAGACCAGCCGGCCGCGGGCCTTCAGCTCGCCGATCAGCGCCTCCAGCTTGGCGATCTCCGGCGCGTTCAGGGCCGCCGTCGGCTCGTCGAAGATGAAGACCCGGGCATCCGCCGTGATGCCCTTGGCGATCTCGACCATCTGCTGCTCCGCGACCGACAGCGCGCCGCACAGGGTCTCGACGTCGAGGGTCATGCCCAGCCGGTCCAGCGCCTGCCGCGCCGCGCGGCGCATCGCCCGGCGATCCAGCAGGCCGCCACGACGCGGCTCCCGCCCCAGGAAGATGTTCTCCGCCACCGACAGGTTCGGCAGCAAAGTGAGTTCCTGGAAGACGGTGGAGATGCCGGCCCGCAGCGCGTCGCCGGGGCCGGCAAAGGCGATCCGCCCGCCGTCCAGGAGAATCTCGCCTTCGTCCGGACGATGCACGCCGGCGAGCAGCTTCATCAGGGTGGACTTGCCGGCGCCGTTCTCGCCCGTCACCGCATGCACGGAGCCCGCCGCTCCGGTGAGGGAGACTTCCGACAGGGCGGCCGTGGGGCCGAACCGCTTGGTGACGTCACGGAAGGTGATGACCGGCGGGGGCGCACCGGCTGCCGCCGCCGGGGCCGAAGCTCCGGAGGCGGCATCGCCGGGGCGCCCCGCGCCCGGGGGCGCGGGGTCGCTCATGCCGGGACGGGACCCGCGGTCAGCGCTTGAAGGTCTTCTGGATCTCGTCCTCCGGCAGGGTGGACGGCACCCAGAAGGCATCGTTCAGGTCGTCGCGGACATAGTCCGACAGGTTGGCATTGGTGATCGGCGGCGGCGAGGAGAAGTAGGTCTTGTAGACCGGCTTGCCTTCCAGCAGCGCGACGGCCGCCCGCACCACAGCCGGGCCCAGGCCCGGGGTGAAGACCGGGGCGACGCTGTCGATGCCGGATTCGCTCCAGACCTTGAGGAAGCCGTTATTGCCCTCGCCGGTCATCGGCACCATCGGCTTGCCGGTGTCCTGGAAGACGTCGATGCAGGCCCGCGTCATCTCCGCGCCGGAGAACCAGATGCCGTCGACCGGCTGGCCGGAGAGGACCAGGTTCTCGCAGAGCTGCTTGCCCTTGGCGTAGTTCCAGTCGCCGAAAACCTCTGCGCCGATCTTGATGTCGGAGCCTTCGAGCGACTTCACGAAGCCGTTGTAGCGCAGGGTCTCCTCGCCCACGCCGGCGACGCCGCGGAATGCCCAGACGGTGCCCTCGCCGCCCAGCTTCTCGCGCAGGAACTCGCCGCCGACCCGGCCGAACTCTTCGCCGCCGCCCATGATCTCGGTGGTGGAGTTGAGCTCGCCATCGCTGACACCGAAGGTGATGACCGGGATGCCGGCGGCGATCGCCGCATCAACCTGGGTCTTCACCAGCGGGAAGGCGATCGGGCCGACGATCAGGGCGTCGACCTTGCGGGTGATCAGGTCCTCCATGTCGGAGACCTGCTTCGCCGGCTGCCAGTTCGCCTCGACGAAGATGAACTCGCCGATGTTCGGGTTCTGCGCCGCGGTGTATTTCGCCTCCTGGATCATCTGCACGATCCAGCTGTTGCCGACGCCACCGAACGACATGCCGATCGTCCAGGGCGGATCCTTCTTGTACTTGCCGGCCGGGACCATCTCCGACGTGGTCGGAGTCATCAGCCCGTCCGGCAGCAGTTCCACCTCGTCCGCGGACAGAGCCGGCGTCGCGGTGGCGACCAGCAGGGACAGCCCGAGGGCAGAAACGATCGATCTCACAGCCTTCCTCCCATATGCGGCCAGCAATCTGGCTTCGGTGTTCCAGCAACCAGACCATCGGCCATCTCTTTTGTCAATTTGCTTGATAAATTGAACAGCTCATTCTGGCGTAATTGCCCCGGCGGCATGGACCGCTACACTCAATGGCAGGGGCGGCCCGGCAAGACAGCGGGGAAGACCCACAGCGGGGATGCCCCCGGGGAGGACAATGACCGCCAGTTTGAGAGCGACCACCGCGCGCGACGCCCGCCGTCACAACGAGCGGGCCATTCTGTCCGAGCTGCGACGCGCCGGCGCCGCCTCCAAGCCGGAGGTGGCGCGGCGGATCGCGCTGTCGCCGCAGGCGGTCAACGGCATCTTCGACAAGCTGCTGAAGCAGGGCCTGATCCGGGAGGGCGGCCGCCGCGCCGGCGCCATCGGCCATCCTTCCACCCTCTACGCGCTCTGCCCCGACGGTGCCTTCGCGATCGGCATCGATATCGGCCCCCGCTCGCTGGAGGCGGTGCTGGTCGACTTCACCGGCGCCACCGCCTATCGGGCCCTGACCACGTTTGAGCGCCCCGACCCGGCCACCCTGGGCGCGGCCTTCGCCGAAGGCGTCGCCGCAGTGCTGGCCCATGCCGGGGAGGCCGGCATCGACCCGGCACGGATCGCCGGAATCGGCGTGGCCGAGCCCGCCTTCATCGCCGATCCCGCCGGCATCGCCGGCCCGCTGGAAGAGGCGGCCGCCCAGTGGCGCGGCCTGTCCCTGGGTCAGGTCCTGCCGGAAGCGGCCGGCCTGCCGGTGCACCTGCACCGCGGCGCCGCGGTCGGCGCGCTGGCCATGGCGATGCAGGCGGAGATGCCGCGACTGCGCGACTATCTGTTCCTGGCGATCGGCGAGACGCTGGACACCTGCCTGGTCCTGGACGGCACCCCGCGCCGCGGCATACAGGGCCGGGCGGGCCGCATCGCCGCTCTGCCGGCGCGGTCGGGCAGAACCGTCGGCGCGGCGGCCGGCTTCGCGGCGCTGCGGGCGGCGCTGTCCGCGGCCGGCCATCCGGCGGCCGATACCGACGACCTGTACCGTGCCGCGCGCGAACAGCCGGCAATCGTCGAGGTCTGGTGCCGGACCGCGGCGGATGCCCTGTTTGCCGGCGTGCAGGCAATGCAGGCCTGTCTGGACCTGGAAGCCGTGGTCCTGCAGGTCGAGCCCCCGAACGCCTTCGGCGACCGGATCGAGGCGGGTTTGCGCGACGGCCTCGCCCGCCTGCCGGAACTGGGCCTTGCCGTGCCGGCGGTCCGACGCCTGCAGGCCCGGCCGGGTTCCCTGGCCGGGGCGGCCGCGGCGGTGGCACTGCATGAACATTTCGCACCGCGGCTGGACCGGCTGACCCGCCGGGGGCCGGACGATCCCGGAGGACAGGGGATGCGATCATGAGCGGCCTGCAGCCCATCGCCGGCACGGCAGAGGCGACCCTCGGCCTGTGGCAGGAGAGCTTCGGCATACTGGCATCCGACGGCGCGACGATACCGGTGCATCGCTGGCTGCCGCGCGGCGCGCCGCAGGCGATCGTCATCATCTCGCACGGGCTGGCGGAACATGCCCTGCGCTATCGCTGGACCGCGACCAACCTCGCCAGCCGCGGCTGCGCGGTCTATGCCAACGACCATCGCGGCCACGGCCAGGCGGCGATGCCCGGCCGGCTGGGCGATTTCGGCCAGGGCGGCTTCGCCGGACTGGTCGAGGATCTGCGCCAGGTGGTCTGGCTGGCCGCGACGGAGAATCCCGGCACGCCGCTGTTCCTCCTCGGCCACAGCATGGGCGCCTTCGCCGCGCAGCTGTTCGCGATCGAGAACAGCCATGCGGTCAGCGGCATCGTGATGTCCGGCGGCTCCGCCCTCGACCTGCTGCACGAATCCGTCGGCAAAAAGGATCCGGAGGAGATCAGCCGCGATGCCACCTTCTCCGCCGTCGATGCGCCGTTCCAGTGGCTCAGCCGCGATCCCGCGGTGGTGGACCGCTACCTGGACGACCCGCTCTGCGGCTTCGCGGTGGCGCCCGCCTCGCGCGACAGCTTCTACGCCGCCGGGCCGCGGCTGCGCGACCCGGCGGAGCTGCGGCGGATCCGGCCCGACCTGCCGATGCTGATGCTCAGCGGCGAGCGCGACCCGATCAACGGTTTCCTGCACCATTTCGGCGCCCAGATCGAACGCTACCGCCATGCCGGGCTGCGCAACCTGACGGCACGGATCTATCCCGGTGCGCGGCACGAGGTACTCAACGAAACCAACCGGGAAGAGGTGCTGTGCGACCTGTTCGCCTGGCTGCAGGGCAGCCTGCAGGAGCGCGGCGCCAGGGCCGACCCCGGCACCGCCGGAAGCCGGCGCCGCACCCTTCGCCGGACGCTCGCCCGCCACGACGCCTGACGGGAAAGCGGACGCCGCTATGCCGCGACCGGTGTGGCGCGGCTGCGGCGATAACCGGTGACCACCGGCAGGTAGCGCCGTGCCGCCAGCTCCGCGTCGAGCGCCGCGTCGCCGGTGTCGAAGCGCAAGGCCGGGGTGGCGCGCAGCTTTGCCGGGGTGGCGATCACCACGATCCGGTCCAGGCCGATCCGTCGGATCACCGCCGGGCTGATCTGCAGGTTGCCGCGCCCCAGCACGAAGCCCTGGGCGCCGATCGGGCTGAGCACCAGCAATGCTTCGGGATGGCCGCCAAGCAGCGCCAGCAGTCCCGCCTCGTCGAGGTCGCGCCCCACAACCACGCCGTCCAGCAGCGCGTCGATGCCGAGCAGGGTCTTGTCCGGCACGCCGAGCGCCTGCCCCGCTGCCTGCACCGTGCTTCCCGGACCAAGCAGGACCAGCCGTCCAGGCCGCTCAGCGACCAGCTCCTTCAGGCCGGCGGCGATATCCGCCTTGGCAACCTCTTCCGTCTCACCTGTCACCAGGGTCTTTGCCGCCTGGGTCAGGCCGGGCTCGTAGGGCGTGCGCGCCGCCATGTAGAGCCGCACCGCCCATTTGCCCTGGCGATAGCTTTCCTCGTCCAGGTCAAGGATCTCGACCTCCGACGCCTGCAGCCGCCCGGCGATGAAGCCCAGCGCCAGCTCCGCGGCATGGACCGGGGTGGTGCCGAACACGCCGGAGAACATCTTCACCCCCGACGGGATGCCGAGGACGGGCACGGCGGTGCCGGCCAGGGCGGCGATGTCGCGCGCGGTACCGTCGCCGCCGCAGAACAGGATCAGGTCCGCCTGCGCCTCCAGGAACGCCTTCACCGCCGTCGCGGTGTCCGCGGGCCCGGGCTCCGGCCCCGGACGGTGGACGATTGCGATCCGCTCGAACCCTGCCGCGCGCAGCGCCGCCTCACCCATCGGCCCGGCACAGGTCAGCCAGTCCACGGGCGGCAGGCCGCGGCAGCCGGCCTGCAGCCGCTCCAGGGCCAGGGCCGCCCGCCCCGGCGCCACCGGCTGGGCGCCGCGGCGCGCCGCCTCGCCGGCCACGCCGTCGGTGCCCTTCAGGCCGACCCGCCCGCCCATGCCGGCGATGGGGTTGATGAGAAAGCCGATGCGCATGCCGGCAGCAGAGCAGTGCCCGGCCTCTTCCGCCCTGACCTGGATCAATCGCCGCCGCCGCGGCTCGTGGCAGACTGAGCCCGTCCACGGGCGAAAGGGCAGGCGCGATGCGGAACATCCTTGTCACCGGGGCGCTGGGGCAGATCGGCAGCGAACTGGTGCCGGCCCTGCGCGCCGCCCATGGCGCGGAACGGGTCTTCGCCGCCGACATCCGCATGCCGCCCGCGGCCGATGCGGCGGCGCAGGGTCCGGTCCTGCATCTGGACGTGACCCGCCCGGAGCAGGTGCAGGCGGCGGTGCGCGGCCACGGGATCGGCACGATCTACCACCTGGCCGCCCTGCTCTCGGCGGTGGCGGAGGAGCGGCCGCAAGTCGCCTGGCAGGTCAATATGGGCGGGCTGGAAGCGGTGCTGGAGGCGGCCCGCCAGTGCGGTTGCGCGCTGTTCTTCCCCTCCTCGATCGGGGCCTTCGGCCCCACGACGCCGCGCGACGGGACGCCCCAGGTGACGGTGCAGCGGCCGACCACGATCTACGGCGTGACCAAGGTCGCGGGCGAACTGCTGTGCGACTATTACGCCGCGCGCTTCCGCCTCGACTGCCGCGGCCTGCGCCTGCCGGGCCTGATATCGCACACCGCCCCGCCCGGCGGCGGCACCACCGACTATGCGGTGGCGATCTTCCGCCAGGCCCTGCGCTACCGCCACTACACCTGCTTCCTGCGCGCCGACACGCGGCTGGACATGATGTACATGCCGGACGCGATCGCCGCGATCCAGGCACTGATGAGCGCCGATCCGGCCCGGCTGCACCACCGCAACGCCTACAACGTGACCGCCATGAGCATCACCCCGGCCGAACTGGCCGCCGCGATCGCGCGCCGCCTGCCCGGTTTCGCGATCGACTACGAACCGGACCCGGTCCGCCAGGCGATCGCCGACAGCTGGCCCCGCGCCGTCGACGACAGCGCGGCGCGGGCCGACTGGGGATGGCGGCCGCGCTACGGGCTGGAGGCGATGGTGGCGGAGATGCTGGAGCGCCTGGGCGGCCGGCCCGGCCCGGCAACCGCGGACTGAGGAAAGGGCCGATCATGCCGCACGACCGTCTGAGCGCGCTGCTCGCCGCCCGCCATGCCGCACTGGCGGAGAGCGGCGGCGCGAAGGGCCCGGAGCGGGTGATCCGCGCGATGCTGCCGCCGCAGGCCGGGCAGGGTCCACGCTTCCTGCTGGAAGGCCATGGCGACACCCCGTTCCTGCGGATGAACGCCAACGCCTATCTGGGCCTGTCGTTCGCGCCGGAACTCGCGGCGGCGGAGGAGGCGGCGGTGCGCGCCTACGGCACCGGCCCCGGCGCGGTGCGCTTCATCAGCGGCACCTGGGCGCCGCATGTGGCACTGGAACGCCGCCTGGCGGCGTTCCACGGGCGCGAGGCGGCGATGATCTTCTCTTCCGCCTACGCCACCATGATGGGCCTGCTGCCGCCGCTGGTGGACGCGGACACGGCGGTGATCAGCGACGCGCTGAACCATAACTGCATCATCAACGCGATCCGCCTCGCCGCGCCGGCCGAGAAGCGGGTCTATGCCCATCTCGACCTCGCGGAGCTGGAGGCGCAGCTGAAGGCGATGCGCGGCCGCTGCCGCCGGGCGATCGTGGTGACCGACGGCATCTTCAGCATGCGCGGCGACCATGCGCCGCTTGACGCGGTGATGGACCTGGCGCGCCGCTACGATGCGGACTTCCCTGAAAACCTGCTGGTGATCGTCGACGATTCCCACGGGGTCGGCGCCTTCGGCGCGACCGGCCGCGGCACCGAGGAGGCGACGGGCGCGTCCGCCGACCTGCTGGTGGCCACCCTGGGCAAGGCGCTGGGGGTCAATGGGGGCTATGTCGCCGGCCCCCGCGCGGTGATCGGCCATCTGCGCGAGACCGCGCCCTTCTACGTCTATTCCAACCCGGTCACCGCCGGCGAGGCCGCCGCCGCACTGGCGGCGGTGGAGATCCTCGACAGCCCCCGCGGCCATGCCCTGCTGGCGCATCTGCGCAGCATGACCGCGCGCTTCGAGACCGGGCTGACAGCGATGGGTTGGGAGACGATCCCCGGCGCCCATCCGGTCGTGCCGCTGCTGGTGCGCGACACGGCGCGCACCCGGAAGCTGGTCGACCACCTGTTCGCCCATGGCATCCTGGCCACCGGGCTGGGCCATCCGGTGGTGCCCCGCGGGGAGGAGGAGATCCGCTTCCAGATCGCCGCCGACCACACCGAAGCCGATATCGACCAGGCGCTGGCGGCCATCCGGGGCTTTCCCGGCTGAGCCTGCACCGGGTGCCGCCCCGCGGCTTGCATCGACCGGCCGGTTGCGCCGTGATGGCGGGCCCGCCCGGGCCGGCACCGCCCGGCGGGACGGGGGCGCACCGGATGGAGGCAGAGATGGCATCGGATCCCAGCACCGCGACCCGCATCGTGCGGCGACAGGGCGACGAGCCGCCGCGCCGGGTGGCGGCAGAAATCTGCGTCGTCGGCGCCGGCATCTCCGGCGTCTCGGCCGCGCTGCAGGCGGCCCGGCTGGGGCGGAAGGTGGTGCTGGTCGACGGCCAGCCGGTGCTGGGCGGCCAGGCGGTGAATTCCATCATCGCCACCTTCTGCGGCCTGTTCTCCAACGGCACGCATGGCTACCAGTTCACCCACGGCATCGCCGACGACCTGCTGGCCTGGCTGGAGGCGGAGGACAAGGCGATCCATTACCGCCACGGCCCCAACACCACCGTCGTCTATTACGACGAGGTCGCGCTGGGCCGCTGGGTGGAGCGCCGCATCCGGGAGGCGGGCATCACCGTCGTGCTGGGCGCACAGCTGATGGCGGCGGAGACCGCCGACGGCCGGATCGAGGCGGCCGCCTTCATGACCCGCTACGGCCCGGTGCGGATCGAGGCACAGGGCTGGGTGGAGGCCAGCGGCGACGCGGCGCTGGCCTGGGCCGCCGGCTTCCCCTGCCGGGTGCCGGAGACGAAGGGCGTGTTCGGCACCCAGATGGTGGTGCTGGAGCATATCGTGGAGGCGCACCAGCCGACCAAGGTGGAGATCGCGGAGCGGCTGCGCGCCCGCGGCGACACCTATGGCCTGCTGCGGCGCGAGGGGCTGGGCTTTACAATCCCCGGCCGCGGCATCGCGGCGATGAACATGACCCATATCGAGACGCCGCTGGACCCGGTGGAGGCGTCCGCCAAGGCGCTGGAGGGGCGCGAGCAGGCGCTGCGCGCCGTCGAATTCCTGAAGGCGGAATTCCCCGACTGCTTCGGCGGGGCGAAGATCCGCTCCTTCGGCACGCCCGGCATCCGGCAGACCCGCTGGATCGTCGGCCGCCACCACCTGACCGTGGACGAGATCCGCGCCGGTACCCGCTTCGACGACGCGGTGGCGCGCACCGCCTGGCCGATCGAACTGCACGACCATGGCGACGGCCATCACTGGATCCTGTTCGACGAGGATCATGTCCACTATGTGCCGCTGGGCAGCCTGGTGCCGGCGGAGGCGCAGAACGTCGTCGCCGCCGGCCGCTGCATCGACGCCGACGTCTCCGCCCTGTCCAGCGTGCGGGTGATGGGCCCCTGCATCGCCATGGGGATGGCCGCCGCCCATGCCCTCGACCTGGCGGGCAGCGGCAGCGTGCAGCAGATCGACCCGGCGGCGATGGCCGCCCGGGTCGCCGACAATGTGGAGCGGCGGCACTACCGCTGGGGCGCGGAGGCCGGACCGGCGGTGACCAGGTACTGACGGGCCGCCGCCCGGTATCTCAGCCGGCTCCCTTACGGGCCGCCGGGGCATCCGCCCCGGTCACCCAGGCATAGCCTTCCGCAAGGGACTTGAAGAAGCGCATCTCGCCCTGGGACTGCAGATGGGCCTGCGCCAGGGCATCGTAGAAGCGCACCGCGTAGCGGGCCGACAGGTTGTCGCCGACGACCATCGCCCGCCGGCCCGGCCGGTGCCCCATGCGCTTCAGGAAGTCGAAGACGATATCGGCCTGCCCCGCCCAGTCGGCTTCCGTCGGCACGAAATCGGTCAGGTCGACGATCGTCGGCCGGCCCTCGTGCAGGGGCGGCGGGTCGGCCGAGGCGAGCAGCGCCCGATGCGCGCTCAGCCAGGCCTGCGCATCGAACAGCCCCGCCACCCTGACGGTCACCACACCACGATCATCCACCGCCACGCTGTACTCGAACGCTCCCTGCCCCACACCCTGTCCCCATGCCGGTCCCCCGCAAGCCGGTATCCTTCCTAGGCAAGCGAAACGGTTGTGACAACCGGACGAAAGTCGGGCTTTGTCTCCGGCGGGCTCAGGCGTGCAGCGCCGCCCGACCCCGGTGAAGCCGCTTCTGCGCGGCGATCCGGAACGGCGCATTGGGGCCGCCGAAGCCCCGATAGCAGGGCGCGCGCTGCACGATCTCGAAGAACAGCCCCCCGGCGAAGGCGCGGGAATAGACCTGGAAGAAGGCGGCCTCGCCCTCCCGGTCGTACAGCATGCTGCAGGCCTGCATCCGCGCCAGCAGTCCCGGAGGCAGGTCGAAGCGCGCGCCGAGGTCGGCATAGTAGTTGTCCGGGATCGGCAGCGGCCGGAAGCCGCGTTCCGCCAGGACCGCCATCGTGGCGAAGATGTCGTCGGTCGCGAGCGCGACATGCTGCACGGAGGCACCGAAGCTCTCCGAAAGGAAGCGGCCTGCCAGGGTGCGGTGGGAATCCGCACCGTTCAGGGTGATGCGCAGGGCGCCATCGGGGCTTTCCACCGCCTGGCTGCGGACCAGCCCGTCCGGGTCGATCACATCGACCATCGGCGCCTTCCGCATCGCGAAGATGGAGGTGTAGAACAGGGTCCAGCTGAGCATCTCGTCATAGCTCATGGTCTGGGCCAGGTGATCGATGCGGGTCAGGCCGGCGCCGGATTCGGGTTCCGCTTCGGTGTCGAACTCCACTTCCCAGACCCGCTCGAGGCCGGAGCCGCGGTCGATGAAGTGGAGGACGGAGCCCGACAGGCCGCGGATCGCCGGGATGTCGAGTTCCCCCGGGCCGAGCGGCTGGCGGAACGGTTCCGCGCCGAGGGCGGCCGCCCGCGCCAGGGCGTCGGTCGCGGAGGCTACCTGCAGGCCGATGTCGCAGACATTGGTGCCGCGGGCGTTCCAGGCATGGGCGGCATGGCCTTCCGCATCCTGGTTCACGACGATGCGGATATCGCCCTGCCGCCACAGCTCCAGTTGCTTGTTGCGGTGCCGGCCGGCACGGGCGAAGCCCAGGCTGCGCAGCAGCGCCTCCAGTGCCTGTGCCTCCGACCCGCGGGCGGCGAACTCGATGAAGCTTACCCCCTCCGCCGCGACCCGGGGCGGGATCGCCGGCAGCGCGATGGCCGTCTCCGGCTCCAGCCGGCGCACATCGTCCAGCAGCGCGACCAGTGCGCGATGACCGTCCCGGGCCAGCTGTCCCGGATTGCCGCCGCGGAACTGGTCGTTGAAGACTTCCAGGCTGGCCGGTCCGCGATAGCCGGTGGCGGCGACGGCGCGCATGAAGCCGGTCACGTCCAGGTCGCCCTCCCCGGGCATACAGCGGAAATGCCGCGACCAGTACAGCAGGTCCATGGCGATCCGCGGCGCGTCGGCCAGCTGCACGAAGAAGATGCGATCGCCGGGGACCGCGCGGATCGTGTCCGGATCGATGTCCCGGCCGAGGGTGTGGAAGCTGTCCAGGACCAGCCCGACAGCGGGATGGCCGGCGCGGCGCACCACCTCCCAGGCGTCGCGATGGTCGCTGACATGTCGGCCCCAGGCCAGCGCCTCGTAGCCGACCCGCAGGCCGCGGCGGGCGGCGCGCTCGCCCAGTTCGCGGAGGTCGGCCGCCGCCCGGTCGATGCCGCCCAGCGCCTGCGGATGCACCGACGAGCAGATCAGCACAAGGTCGGTACCCAGCTCCTGCATCAGGTCGAACTTGCGTTCCGCCCGGTCGAACGCCTTGGCGCGCAGCGGCTCCGGCAGCCCTTCGAAGTCCCGCAGCGGCTGGAACAGCAGGATCTCCAGGCCGTGGTCGCGGACCATCGCCGCCACGTCGCGCGGGCTGCCGTCATGGGCGATGAAGTCCTGCTCGAAGATCTCCAGCCCGTCGAAGCCGGCGGCGGCGATCGCCGCCAGCTTTTCCCGGAAGCTGCCGGAAATCGAGACGGTGGCGATCGAGGTCTTCATGGCAGCATCGCTTCCTGGCCTATCCCTGGTAGCCGAGCAGCCGCGGCAGGAAGAGCACGAAATCCGGCACGAAGGTGATCACCGCCAGCGACAGCACCAGCGCCAGGATGAACGGCCAGACCGCCGCGATGATCCGCCCCAACGGCTGCCGCGTGATGTTGGCGACGACGAACAGCAGCAGCCCGTAGGGCGGCGTGATCAGGCCCAGCATCGCGTTGACCACGGCGATCACGCCGAAATGCACCAGGTCGATGCCCATCGCCTGCACCGCCGGGATCAGGATCGGCACCACGATCAACAGGATCGCGCCGCCCTCCAGCACGCAGCCGAGCAGCAGCAGCAGCGCGTTGACGGCCAACAGAAAGCCCACCGGGCCCAACTCGAACTGCCCCAGGAAGGCGGCGATGTCGTCGGGCACGTTCTCCCGCGCGATGACGTAGTTGAAGGTGATCGCACCGGCGACCAGCACGCCGACCGCGGCGGTGGAGCGCGCGCTGGCGGCCAGCGCGTCGTAGAGCTGGCCAGCGCCGACCGAGCGGTAGACCAGCACCGACACCGCCAGTGCATAGGCGGCGGCGACGGCGGCGGATTCCGTCGGCGTCATGATCCCCGAATAGATCCCGCCCAGCAGGATCACCGGCAGCATCAGGGCGGGGAAGGCACGGCCCGTAATACCGGGCAGGTCGCGCAGCGGCACCCGCTCGTCCACCGGGAAATCGCGCAGCCGCGCGATGCCGTAGTTCATCGCGCCCATCGCGCAGGCCATCAGCAGGCCGGGCAGCAGGCCGGCGGCGAACAGGTAGCCGATCGACTGGTCGGAAACGAGGGCGTAGAGCACCATCGGGATCGACGGCGGCACGATCGGCCCGATCGTCGCGGTTGCGGCGGTGATCGCCGCGGCATAGGCGGGGCTGTACTTCCCGTCGCGGGTCATCATGCCGATGATGATCTTGCCCATGCCGACCGCGTCCGCCACGGCGGAGCCCGACATGCCGGAGAAGATCAGCGAGGAGACGACGTTGACCTGCCCCAGCCCGCCCCGGAAGCGGCCCACCAGGGCCTGGCTGAAGCGCAGCAGCCGGTCGGCCAGGCTGCCGGCGTTCATGATGTCGGCGGCCAGGATGAACAGCGGGATGGCCAGCAGGGTGTAGCTGTTGAACAGCCCCTGCAGCAGGGTCTCCGGCGCCAGCGAGGGATCGAAGCCCTTCAGCAGCAGGTAGACCATCGAGCCGGCGATCATCGCCACGCCGATGGAGGCGCCCATCACCGACAGGGCGACGATCAGGGCCACCGCCAGGGTGAAGGGATCAGTCATAGTCGTGCCCGGCATAGGCGCCGCCGAAGGACGGTGGCGGCGTACCGCGGAAGGCGGCCCATGCCGTGGCCAGCGCGCGGACGATCACAGCGATGGCGAAGGGGATGTAGATGGCGAAGACGATACTGAACGGCAGCCGGATATAGGCTGTACGCTCGATCCCCATGAAGGCCACATAGTCCCAGGCCCGGGGCAGGGTAAGGGCGAAGATCGCGGCGACCGCCAGGCCGGCGACCAGGTCGAAGGCGCGCCGCAGCCAGTGCGGGACGATCAGGTAGACCAGGTCAAGCCGGATCACCTCGGCCTCGCGCAAGACGAAGGCATAGCCGAACAGGATCCCCCACAGCCAGGCGATGGTGACCCATTCCACCGTCCAGCCCACCGGCAGGTTCAGGAAGTAGCGGAACAGCACCTGCAGCAGGAAGGTGGCGAACATGCTGGCCAGCAGCAGCGCGCAGACGTTCTCCGCGCGGCGGCCGAGCCAGAGGCCGATATCGGTGAGGCGGTCCATGATGCGTGCAGGGCCGGGGCGGGCAGGCGGCGCCTGCC